>TARA_R100001143_G_scaffold35795_2_pt1 | contig 17446 bp, 19 predicted proteins | sample TARA_R100001143 | Tara Oceans TARA_R100001143 (sample SAMEA2621300) | marine metagenome | biome: marine biome (ENVO:00000447); feature: mesopelagic zone (ENVO:00000213); material: "saline water (ENVO:00002010), including plankton (ENVO:xxxxxxxx)" | depth 800 m | reverse complement strand
CCCACGAACCGCCCCTGAGAGTAACGGGCATGTCTGGTATGCCGCCGCCGGTCACCACTGTGGCACCGTCTTCCACCGCCTTCCGATAATAGGACAGTACCTTGTTGCGGTGTTCCTGCGAAATCAGCGGACCCATCCCGCTCTCCGGGTCGGTTGGCGCACCCGGCTTCATCTTTTCAACCGCATTCTTCAAACGGGTGACGAATTCTTCGAAGGCCGGGCGCTCGACATAGATTCGTTCGGTGCCCAGGCATACCTGTCCGCAGTTGGCAAAAGTCGAGCGAATCGTGCCGGCAATCGCTTCATCCATATCGCAATCGGCAAACACGATTGCCGCATTTTTGCCTCCCATTTCGAGTGAGACGGGACGCGCGCCATCGGCAGCCGCCTTCATGATTGCAGCGCCAGTGCGAGTCTCGCCGGTAAATGTAATGGCAGCCACCTGCGGATGGGTGGTTAAAAATTCACCGGCAGCATCCGGGCCAAACCCCTGCACGACATTGAAAACTCCTTTGGGGATGCCGACCTTGTTCATCACCTCGCCCAGCAATGCGGCTGCCTGCGGCGTCTCTTCCGACGGCTTCACCACCACCGTGTTGCCACATGCCATGGCCGGGCCCAACTTCCATGTCATCAGTAAAAATGGCAGATTCCAGGGACAGACCACCGCCACCACGCCGACCGGGCGGCGTAGCGAGTAATTCAGTGCGCCGCGTCCATCCGGCGTGGTCATCTCGAAAAATTCGTTCGGCACATTCTTGACGATGTCGGCAAATACCTTGAAGTTTGCGGCGCCACGCGGCACATCCACATGGCGCACGAATTGCTCCGGCTGTCCCATGTCGGTTATTTCAGCCTCGACAAAATCATCGAAGCGCCGGTTGATTTCATCGGCCACTGCATACAACAGTTCGGAGCGGTCGGCTACCGCAAGCTTGCTCCATGGACCATGCAAGGCTTCGCGCGCCGCACGCACCGCAGCATCGACTTCTGCACGGCCGGCCTCGGCGACGCGGGCGATCAAGCGGCCATCATATGGTGTGAACTTGTCGAACCAGTTGCCGGTACTGACATACTCGCCATTGATAAAATTGAGGATTTCTTTCATTGCTGTTCCTTAAATGTCCGCTATTGCTGCAATCCGATTGCAGACACACCGGCCATTGCGCACTGTTCATCTTGCTGCTCGGAGCCGCCTGACACGCCAATACCGCCGATCAGCTCGCTGCCACATCGGATCGGCAACCCGCCGCCGAACATTACAAAGCGCGGACGCAGCGGCAAGCCTTGCCTGACCGCTTCCGAATGGGTCTTGAGCGCGTCGGTCCATTGGCTGGTCGCCAGACCAAAACTGACCGCGGTGTAGGCCTTGTCTTCACTGATTTCAATCGAGTGCAGCGGCGCGCCATGCATGCGAAGAAAGGCCAATGGAATGCCCCCGGCGTCGACCACCGATACGTTGATTCGGGCACCCAGCTCCAGCGCCTGGCGCACCGCGGCCTGGACCGCGAGATGCGCCGCCTCCCAAGTCAGCCGGGGCACGCCAGGTTCATGATTCATTTTTTCTCCAGCCCATTCATGACGACCCATATTGTTGACGTCCATAGTTCGCAACCGATACAAACATGCCGCGTCTCGGCCGTGCACAGCGGCACCGAACGGCTGCCGCTGCGGCGGGAAGGTCACGGCATTTCGATTGCCTGCGATCAGGTGTATACGGTAGTAAAACTTTCGTCCAGGACGCCGGTGTGATAGAAGATGCCGCGGGCGGCCTGATCCTCGGTCCACGTAATGATTGGCTTGTCTCGCTGTGCCTGGTAACCCAATCCGGCGAAGGTTTCATTGCGATTGCCCGACGGGTCAAAGAAATAGATGGTCTCGCCGCGCGTAATACCGTGCCGGGTTGGCGACACGTCGATGCGAGTGCGGTTTTTTGCCATGATGTCGCCCGCCTTTAGAATGTCGTGCCACGAATCGAGGAAGAACGACAGGTGATGCATCCCCGGCCGGTCGCCGCCGACAAACGCGATGTCATGCGGCTTGCTGGAACACGACAAAAACGACGCCAGTTGGATTGCACCGCCCGGACCGACCAGGATTTGTTCAGTCTGAAAAAATCCGAGCACTTCGATGAAGAAGCGGGTATTTTCAGCCACCTTGTTGATGCCTTTTTCCGGATTCATTTCACACATCAGCAACACATGATCCAACCAATGAGCGCCGGCGCCGCGCAGATCGTCTGGCCATGGGTCTGGATTGGTCGAACCAACATCGGTTCCGACGCATTCCTTAGACGCGTATAGGCGCATGTCGTGGCCGCTTGGCAGCACAAACTGCAGCATGCGGCCGACAAAGGGCAGGCTCTCCGCTTCCAGCATTTCAGTCTTGATGCCGTAAGCCTCGATCCGCTGTTTCAGCATATCGAGGTCGGCTTCCTTCTCGACCTTGTACGCGACATGGTTCATACCCGCCTGTTCCGACGGCGTGAGGACCAGCGAGTATTTGTCCCACTCATCCCAACACTTCAAATAGACATTGCCTTTGGCATCCTTGTGCGTGGTTTTCATACCTACAACATTCTGGTAATGCTTGAGTGCCGCTTCCATGTCCATTACGCGAATGTTGACGTGGCCTATTCTCATTACACCCATTTCAGTCTCCTCGTTACTTGTATCTATCTACCATCGATCCACGGTATCACACCGGCTCTTGCGCGAAAACCGGCGTGGCCTGCTTCATGCTTCACTTCAAACGGCGTTTCCTCCCCAAAGGGTTCGGGTTACCGCCTTTTTCATCTTGCCGATGACATCCAGGTCGATCGCACTGACGGGCATGACGCGGCAGGCCAGCACTATTCCCTGAGTCTCCTCTTCCTCGGAAATATGTGCACGGCTCATCGCACCGGCTTTGCGGACGGTGCCGCAGCGAATCACAACCTTGCACACGCCGCAGCCGCCGTTCAGGCATCCAGCCGGAATGCCCTTTTTGCCAATGCGTGCCATGCCCTGCAACAATGTCTCCGCACTACTGCAAACATAGGCTTCGCCCGTCTGCAGCAGTCGGATCGCATGACGGCAGTTTGTCGCCCCTGCCCCGCTATCAATTGCTGGTAAGCTCTTCATGTCGGTTGGCTCATTCATAGTCGTATAGAATTTCCTGATCTATCAACGCAAAAAGCAGCTCCCCCTCAACCTTGCTGTCGTAGCGTTTCAGCGGTTTTTGCGCCAGCCCCAACGGCTCGCCGGTCTTGAGATTCCATTGCCATAAATGTTTGTGGCACGTCAGTGTCTGACCATCGCAGATTCCTTGGCATAGTGGTTCCTCCAAATGCGGGCACATCGGAGGAATTACTACCGTTTGGTTGTCGCCGCGGACTACCGCCACGGGCGTTCCGTCCACATCAAATTCCATGATCTGATTCTGCTCAAGTTCATTAAGAGAACAAACTTTCTTCCAGGGCATTGCATTTATCCTTTCAACAAAAATCATCGGAACGAATTGCTGTTGGGCTCAACTTGCCGTGCAAGATCAGCGCTTTAACCGTCGCCTGCACCATCGGCTTCGACCCCGAGACAAACGCAATGCCGCCCAGTGGCTTGGCGCTTGCCAGCTCGCGAACCGCGTCGTGCGCATAGCCGGCAAAAACCTGTGCAAAGTCGCGGACTTGCTCGCGCAGAACATCAACGTCGTCGTTGCGCGGCTCGGATAAAGCAATGATCGCCTTCAAATGGCCGCCGGAACGTTTCACTATGTGCTCAATCTCCTCCAGCAGAAACACGTCTTCGCGCGTGCGCGCCGCGTAGATAAGCTGCATGGAACCCGGCGCACCCTGACGCGCCCACTCGAACATGATTGGAAGCATAGGCGCTATCCCGGTACTTCCAGCGATGCAGGTGATGTCATCGTAAGCCGCGCCATCTTCAAGACATGCTGATCCCAGCGGGCCGAATAGCCGTAGCGGCATGCCGATCACGCTATCAGACCCCAGCAACGCATCGAGCTCGCTTCCTTTTCGGGGTTTTGCTAGCAGGCGAACCTGGTCTACAGGGGAATGATCGGTATTTGAAATCGAGAGCGCGCGCGGCCCGTTCAAGCCTTGAAACCAGACCAGAATGAATTGCCCGGGCGTAAAAAGCAGGCCGCGATCGAGCTGCAGCTGCAGCTCGGTGACGCCCGGCGCAAGCCAGGATTTGTTTAGCACGTGTGCGGAGCAATAATCCGGCGTGTGCAACGGCCCGTGTCTGTTAACTGCGCTTTCGGCCGTACGCAACCGGGTCGGAACGAATGCGGCAGACTGGCACAACAGAACCCGGCCGCCTTGACGCATCCTTGCTGAAAGGCCGGGCGCGTCTGGCCAGCGATTCTCCAACGCGCCTTCCATCACCTGCGCCACGCAGGTTCCGCAGGTTCCGCTCGCGCACGAATACGCCAATGGAACTCCGGCACGCAAGGCCTCGTGGAGAATCAGGTCACCTGCCGCAACATCCACCTTATATGAGTTATGCTCCGTTTCGATCGTGACCGGGACCGTGGCGCGAGCACGATCGGGGCGGCAGTTCGGCAGTGCAATCTCCTTTTTCATATGCGCTCCATCTCCATGGCTCGTGCAGCAATCGGTTTTTGCCGCGTACGATACCCGGCAAAAACCGACCAGATGAAGGCTGCAAGGCATACGGCTACCGCGGCCCAGTAGGTCGACCTTATACCGGCAAATCCCGCGCTCCATGCGATTATCGGCGGCAAGGCAAGCAGTACCCTTTCGAACATGGATATCGGGCGCCCCAGCCATCCCAGCAAACTTACCGTCAACAGGAAAATGCTTACCGACGTAACTATTACCGCTTCCAGAACGGCTCCCAGCGATGCGTCATGCAACAGGAGAGCCGGATAGGAAAAGAGGAAGAAAGGCAACAGCATTGACCCTGCTCCAGCCTTCATGGCCTCCAGACCCGCGCGCATATAATTCGCTCCCGCGATCCGCGCCGTAAGCATCAGCGTTGGCGCGACCGGCGGCGTGAAGTTGGAAAGAATGGTCATGTACATGATCAGGAAATGCGCCATCAATGGCTCAGCCCCGAGGCTGATCAACACCGGAGCCAAGGTGACGGCCAGTACCGTATACACCGCAACGCCCGGCATGCCCATACCCATCACATACGCGGCCACCAGCACCAGGAGGAAATTCGCCAGCACGCTGGCGCCGCCGATCTGGCTAACAATAAAGCCGACGATCATCCCGAGCTGTGTAATGTCCAGCGAGGCCATCACGACATCGAGCACACCGGAAGCCATTCCAAGCGCCGCTCCATTGATGGCTGCCTCTAATACGGCATGCAGCCAAACCTTCGGATCGCGCTCGAGGCGGAATATGAGCGCCAGCACCGCGATGGCGACGATAGACCAGAACACCGCCAGCTGGACCGACATGCCAGCGATGATGAGGGCGACGACCACCGCGATCGGAAAAAGAAAACTGATGCTAACCTTGATCCATCCATGCGCCGGGCCGGCATGGGCTTCTCCTTGAATTTGCCCTTGTCCGCCATTCCTGCGATAAATCAAGACTACGAAAAGCAGCAGCCCCATATAAAAAAGCGCCGCAGGAATAATGGCTGCCAGAACAACCCTGGCGTAGGGCACGCCGATGAAATCGGCCATCAGGAACGCCACCATTCCCAGGATCGGCGGCGCGATCTGCCCGCCGGTAGACGCTATCGCCTCGATTGCGGCGGCCTGCTCGGACGTATACCCATCGCGTTTCATCAGCGGGATCGCAATCGGCCCCGTAATGCCGACATTGGCCGCGCCAACACCAGTAAAGCTAGCCACCAGGCCGCTAGATACCACCGTAAGCGCTCCGGTCCCGCCGCCAATACGGCGTGCCAAATTGCCTGCGACCCGCCAGATGAATGCACCGGCGCCGGACGCCTGTAGGAAGGTTCCGAAGACTAATAGCAAGAAAATGATTGTGACGCTTAACTCAACGACGTCCCCCAACGCGCCTACCGTCAGCTTTGAAGTCACCCTCAGCAAGTCTAACGCAGGCGCGGTCAAAGGCGCAGGCAAATAGCTTCCCAGATAGGCATAGACGAAAAAAACAATGCCGATGACCGCAAAAGGAACGCCGAAGTAAAGCCCGGTCAGAAAAAACATCCAGAATACGAGAACCGCTCCGGCCAGCATGTCGGGAGGAGAGGCGAAGCCATATCGGGTCAATACGCCGATCTGATCGGACAGAAAGTAAGCGGATGCCGCGAGCACGGACACCCATGCAAAGGCCGCGACAATCTTCATGGACCGGCCTGAATGCCGGCGCAGCAGGTCAAGCGTCAGCACGCCGATGCCCATGGAGATGTGAATAACTTTCGAGCCCATCGGCCCGAAAGTCATGAACAGGTTCAAGAAATGAAATCCCACATAGACAAGAGCTAACGCCGCCAATGCCTTCTCGGTCCATTTCAATTCCGCAATCGTCAATTTCCAATTTTTCATTAAATGTCTCCTCAGCTCTTGTGTGCCGGTCCTTGTTTAAAGAATTGTTGACGAATCCGGAACAGGCTTCCTGCATTTCACTGCTTGGTGTGTGCTTTAATGCCCTCCAGTCCATAGCTGAACCCCAGTTCCTGGTATGCGCGCCGCGCGCCCGGATGGAATTCGGCCTGCGGAACAGTCATGTGCCCGATTTGTTCCTTGAGCAGCTTGCCCAGCGCGTGGTCGTTTCCGAACTGATCAATATTTTTCAGCGCAGTTTTGATGATTTCATAGGCAATCTCATCCGGCATGTCCGCGGACACCCAGAATCCCGCCGTGGCGGCCGGTGCCAGCGTGCCGGAGTCCTCGCGCGCGACTTCATAATCAAGCGCATAGCTTTCCTTGAATGCGCCTTTCTTTACCGGAAGCGGCAACAGCGGCACACCGGTCGTGTCTTGGGCCTTCTTAAACAACTCTTGCGGCACATGGACCTGATATATCTTATTTTTCTTTACAATATCCGATGGACCGGGCGGCAAAAGACGCATATTGATGATGCCTGCGCCGGTTGCGTCGACCACCTTGTCCCCGAGCCGCTGCCAGCCCTGATTGAGGCTTACGCTGGGTAATAGCTGGATTTTTTGCATGAGGCCGGCCGCGGTGAACAGTGGAGCCTGCGAGTTGTAGACATAGGATCCGGGCAGGCCCAAATCCACTTTTTTGCCGGCGAGATCATAGATGGTCTTGACCGACGGGTCATTTGTGTACATGGCCACGGCGCTATTCGGCGAAAAGGTCATCAACGCTTTCATGCGCGGCACCGGCTTGGCCCAAGGTATCTGGCCTTTTTCGCCAAGAACAGGTTCGATGTGGAGCATCGTCAGGATCATGAGCTTGCGCTTCTCGGGCGATGCATCCGCATAGTCTGCATACTGTTCCCGTCCGGCGGCAGGCAGAGACTCAATGCGCAGCGACTTGCTGTTTTTCGCAATCAGCTTCTGCAGCGTGACCCCGGCAACCTGGCCATAGGCTCCTTGCGGATAGGTATATAGGCGCAATACGGTTTCGGCTGCCGCGCTGGCGCTCCATGCCGCGAATGAGATTGCCAGCAGGCCCAATAGGGAATTCCGGCGCCTACGCACGGTCAGGAAAAAGCCCGCAACCGCTTGTTTGAGTATCGTTGTGTACATATTGTCTCCTTTGTCAAAAAATTGCCTTTTCGGTCTATGTATGTTGATGCAACAGCGTTGACGCGACAGCAGCCCTAAATCGGAATATGGGATCCGAAGGGTAATCTGCGCGTGTCCATCAGCACCATCCTTGAGCACATGACGGGCACGCCGGACTCAAAGCGGAAATTGTCCCGGTATTTTGCGGTGCAGTAGAGCACTGATGCGCCATGCAGGTCGGTGTGGTAGACGCACAAACTGCTTTCCACGGCGAATATCCGCTTTGCCGGGTCGTGGCCGGCCGAGCCAGTCCAGCCAAGTATTCTCCTGAACTGGCCCTTGTACCTTTCGTGCATGGGCAGCTGCTTGAAGAGCACCTCCAACCCCTTATGGTCTTTTTCGAGCCAAGTGACTTCATTACGGATTTCAGGGCTATAAGCGCGGATGGAGTACTCGAGGTCATCCGCACAAGTGGCTAGCCATTCGAAATAATTTTCGGCGTCGAGCAATTGGCAGCCTCGTTCGATGACCCGTCGTATCGCCTCCAACGGTTCTGTGGAAAGTGGCGCTTCAGTTATCCGGACCGGTGGTATTGCATGAGTTTGTACCATATCGTCTCCTACAGAGGTTCGTGTCAGCTATTCAGGGAGCATCGAAGCGGAAGCCGCGCGCAAACCTGTAAGACGTTCCCACTGGCGATAGAACTCGCGAACTGGGAAGTCATCCTGGGTCAAGCGGTTTTCCTCCCTGGCCATCAGAGAGTATTTGGAGGCTTTTCCCATGGTTTCCTTCTGCCTCTCCGTCGCCAGGGCATCTTCGGGCAGATTCCTGCCGAATGGCCCCCAGAATTCGGCGTGGTCCCGGATGCGCTGGCGTCTCATCTGTTCCGGTTCGCCTTTGACGCCCAGACCGCGGAATTGGACCAAGGTCTTTCCTGCCGCTAGCGGAATCTGTGTGTCGATCCGCAGGACGGAAGCGCGGCAGTTGAGCATGACGTCGGGGAAAATATCCAGAAGGCGAAATTCATTCGGCTTCAATCCGGGCAGCGTATGCTCTTCGCGCGAGGCGCCGCCCTGCATTTTCTCGTACTGGATGATGAGCGGATCGACCGCCATATGGCCGTTTTCAAACGCATGCCAAGCTCTATTGAAATAGGCAGGATCGATCATGCCGGTCTTCCGATTGAGCACATGCAGATATTCATGGTAGAGCTCCATGTTCGTCTCCTGCCAATGCTTCCAATCGGTATCGAGCACCTGCTCATGGAAATGTAAGACTTCAAGCTCCACTTGGCCGAAGACATCGTCAAACACGGAAAGGCATCCCGCCAGGTAGTCTTCGAGCGGGGCCGCATCATCGTCGAGGTTCACGAACACCAAGCCGCGCGTGGATTCGCATCGGACCTGCTTGAGACCGCATTGCGCCTTGTCAATTTTGACGCATGCATAACCCTCTTCGCGCGGAATATCGATGCATCTGCCGCGCGCATCATAGGTCCAGCGATGGAACAGGCATTCAAACTTGCGCGCGTTGCCCGCGGGCTCTTCGACCAGCTTTACTCCGCGATGCGAGCAGGAATTGACCATCGCGCGAATCTTCGCATCCGGTCCGCGTACAATAAGAAGCGGAACGCCCGCTACCGTGGTGGTACGGAAGTCATTTGTGCCAGCGAGTTCGGATTCGCAGCAAACGAATTTCCATACCTTGGAGAAAATGGTGCGCTGCTCGATATCGAAAATTTTTTGGTCGCAAAAAATTCGATTGTCCACATAGTGAGTCGGCGGAAGGTCTTCCCAAGGAATGGAATAAAATGTCTCATTTCCCTTCATATTGTTCCCTTACAGGTTAGATGAATACGGCCAATTACTAACAGCATATCCATTATGTAACTAGTAGTGAAATGAATAATCTTTATAATGATTACCTAATTTGTTGATAGTTGGGGATAAGCAAAATGCGTTTCACGCTACGCCAGCTGCAGATCTTCATCGCGATCGGGCGGACCGGGAGCACGACCGCGGCCGCCGAAAACATATCGTTGTCGCAGTCTGCGGTCAGCGCAGCTCTCCATGAACTGGAGACCTGCCTGGATACGCGATTGTTCGACCGGGTAGGCAATCGGCTGGCTCTCAACGACAACGGCCGCATGCTGATGCCACAGGCAAGCCTGATCGTCGATGGCGCGGAAACCATGGAAAGGGAATTTTCTTCGCGCGGCGGGCCTGCAGCATCGCTGCTCAAGGTGGGAACCAGCGCGACCATTGGTCACTACATTATGCCGGCGCTGGTTGCAGGCTTTCGTGAGCAGGAACCCGCTACGCATGTGGCGGTCCGGATCAGCGACATCAACGAGATCGCCAACGCGGTCACCAATTTCGACGTCGACGTCGGTTTCATCGAGGGGCCATGCCATGAGCCGGAACTCAAAACGATAACCTGGATGCTAGATAAACTTGTGATCGTGAGCTCCTCCAACCACCCGGTAACACGCCGGTATCCGAATCAAAAGATTCCGATAGAGGAGTTGCAAAAGGCCGACTGGCTGCTCCGGGAAAGAGGCTCCGGCACACGGGAAGTCGTTGAGGAGATGCTGTTACCTCATCTGCACTATCTCAACGAGGGAACGGTTTTTGGAAGCGCCGAGGCGCTCAAGCGCGGCGCGGTGCACGGTTTGGGTCTAAGCTGCCTGTCACACTGGGCAATCCAGGATCAGCTTGCCTGCGGACGGCTTGCAGTACTCGATACGCCGCTGCCCGAGCTCACGCGTCAGTTTTATATTATTTACCACAAGAAAAAATATCTGTCAGCCAGGCTGCAACTATTCATTCATCATTGCCAGGTAAGCGAGCTGTCTCTTGTATGAATGGTGCAGGCACAGTCTGTGGCATTGCTCGACTTCGGCGAGCACCTCATCGGTAATCGTCGATGTACCGGCTCGGATTGTCCGGACACGGTTTTGCAACTCAGGTGGCCTTTTGCATGGCATAAGCCTGACGGGCTTCGTAGGGTAATCGGAAGCCCAGTTTTTCAAGACGCCAGCGACGATTGTACCGATCCTTGAACGCGGTGACTGCCGAGCGCCGCATAGGTGCACTTAAAAATTGAAGGCGAAAGTACCGTCCACTGCGGATCGGCTATGCGGCGGCGTTCTGGCTGCGGACGGAGTTTGGGCGTCCGGCAGCGAGCATGCGATTTAACATAGCCACGCCGATCGCGACCTCGGTCTGTTGCGCCTAAAAACCCCGTGCCTGCAAGCGAGCACCGATGAGCGAGTTATAGCGGCCCACGGTCGTCTCGACCAGACGCGTTTTCCATAACCCGTGGCTTGTTGCCAGGCCAGCCGACCTTCGGTATTGATTATTTCAAGATGACGGCCACGCTGACTTGGCGAACGCGATTCAATGCCGGCAACAGCAGTTTTTTGGGGAGGAATAACTACCGCAATAGCATCGCCATGCTGTGCGATGGTCTGGTAGGCATGCCATCGTAGGTGCCATTGGCTGTCACTTGACCGATCGTCTCGTCGATCTGCCCGAGCAGCGGACGCGCTACATCGCCCAATGCGTGACCCTGCGCAAAATTTCTTGCATTGGCGACGGATTCCTCCATCACTTCCGGCTTGTGTGTCTGCAGCCTCAGCCGCTTCTCGCAATGCAGGCCCGCGAAGGCCCTGGACTGCGATAGTCCGAACTGTGGCGTCATCTGCTCCCCTTTTCGCCTAGGCTGGGCTGGATCGTTGTTGTCTTGGCATTGTAGAAGGGAAGTTACGATGTTTGTCAACGTAGTTGTCGCATGACCTCAAGCTGCCTGCTGTAATTCCTCTGGCTGGTTCCGCTCAGGATTCAACCCAACTTCGTCCTGCAATGTCCAGTTTCTCGTCTCTCCTGACCAACGCCGCGGGTTCCTGCTTTTGGCTACGGCGTAGACCTGCTCACGCTTGGCCATAATGACTTCGGCTTGCCCTGAATGGCGCTGTGCCGGCGTCACGAACTTCAAGCCGCTGTGTTTGTGCTGATGGTTATACCAGCGTACAAATGCCTGCGTCCACGCACGTGCTTCCTCCAGGCTGGCGAACGGCTTGCTCGGGTAATCCGGCCGGTACTTGCAGGTCCGGAACAGCGCTTCCGCATACGGATTGTCATTGGACACCCGTGGTCGACTGAACGACGCCGCCACGCCCAACTGCTCCAGCGTGACCAGCATGGTGGCGCCTTTCATCGCGCTGCCATTGTCCGAATGCAGCACCAGGGGGCGTCCCGTCAAGCCTTCGGCCAGGCTGGCACGGCGCATCAGCAGCGCCGCCAGTTCGCTCGACTCGGCCACATGCACTTCGTGGCCAACGATCTTGCGGCTGAACACATCCAGCATCATGTACCAGTAAAAATACTGCCCCTTCACCGCTGCCGGCAACCACGGGTGAGTAGACCGTGGGAATTGCACCCACGGCCCCTCTCAGAACCGTACGTGACACTCTCGCGTCATACGGCTCCCATCATCCAGCCTTGGGTAGACATCCCAACTTCCAGTGCTCGAAGGCATGAGGAAACTTCCGCGCAAGCCGCCCGAGAGCGTGACCGGCGCGCGTCTTATGCCGGGCAAGGTGCTTGTATTTGCGCCTCATCCAGCGTGTCAGGTAATCGTTCAGGTGCTTCCACACGGCTGACATCGCCGATTCATAGAATCGGCCGTAATATTGACGCCAGCCACGGAGTATCGGATTGAACATGGCCGACAGGTCGGTCAGGCTCTTGTCGCATTTCAGCTGAAGGTGCCATCCTCGTATGGCCTGCCGCATTGCCTTGAGAGCATCACGACTGACCGCAGGGGCGAAGTTCACATATATCCGACCATATTTATCCATCGCTTTGCGCGGACGGAAGGTATAACCCAGAAACGTAAATTGCACACATGGGAAGTCTCCCTGCCGATTGATGTCTTTGCAGTAGACGATCCGCGTTTTCTCGGGATGCAGTTCGAGCCCACATTGTCGGAAGCGCTCCGCAATCCTGTCCAGAGCAAACCTGGCCTGCGCCAGACTTCGACAGTGAATGACCCCGTCATCGGCATAGCGGCAGAACCGGACGCTCGGCAGATGCCGGGTCACCCACACATCGAAGGCATAGTGCAGGAACAGATTCGCCAGGATAGGACTGACAACCCCGGAGTGTCAGATTTTTTGTGTGCAGGGCGCTCGTAGATTCTTCCACGGCATCGTTCGCTGCTTCACACCGCGCGTCGCGCTTTCTGCAGCTGCACCAGCATCGTTTTGCAGAAACGCGGGTACGTTCGTGTCGCAGCACCAAAGCCATGCCCAAGGGCATATCCGACGCGTACGTCCACAACACTTACAACCTATTCCAGTAGGGATAAAAGCAAGTCGATGCCTGTGCAAATCTGTGTTTTTGATGGAGGACATCATGGGCATGGTCAAGCAAGACGAGGGATGGCGGCTGCCGGATGAACTGTGGGAACAGATGGCGCCGCTGTTACCACAGTGCGCGCGTTGGTCGCCGTGTTTGGTTTTACAGCGCATATCCGTGCCCGCGGCGAAGAGGCTGTCCTGATTAAACAGGAAGCTCGCTTTCGTGCCAGACGCTGGGTCGTCGAACGGACACATAGTTGGATGAACCGTTTCCGCCGCGTTCTGATTCCTTGGGAAAAGTGAGCAGAAACCCATCTCGCGTTTCTTCATCTGGCGTGCGCTCTTATTACCTGGCGTGCAATCGGCCTACTGGAATAGATAGTAAGCACGTGTAGCGCAGCAAGGCACGCTCACATTTTAAAGACGCACAAATTTATCTTCTGCCAAAATGGCTGGTGCAGTTGATGAGCTTGCCGCGGCTACCCTGCCTGTCGGTCCGGAGGAGAATTGTCCAGCGAACCATCCGGTGTCGAGAAGCGCTTGCAGCAGCTAAGGCTTGTAAAAGTTAGTTATCCCACTGCTATGATTGCCAACGTAGGCGACACCAAACAGTTCGCCAATGGGAGGCAAATGGCCGCGTCACTTCGCCTGCTGCCCCGGCAGTATAGTTCCGTTTGGATGCGATAAGGCACTGCGGTCAACTCCCCAATCGGCAAGCGCTTGATAATTGTGTTCCCCGGCGTACGGAGCTGGCATACTGATTTCTGCAGTGGTGCGGCTAAAGCGCGGTGCCGGCGCAGGTTGGGTCACGCCGCCGCGCTCGATAAATGTATTGCGCGCTACATTGTGTGGATGGTGACGCGCCTCGTCCAGACTGAGCACTGGCGCAAAGCAAGCATCAGTGCCTTCCATTACCGCACACCATTCGTCGCGGGTCTTGGTGCGGAATTTTGTGGCAAGCTTTTGTTTCAATGTTGGCCAAGCTGAGGGATCGAGCTGGCGGCTGAATTCCGGGTCATCAATCTCGAGCTTTTCGATTAAGAGTGAATAGAACTGCGGCTCGATCGCACCGATTGAAATCCATTTACCGTCCGCGCACTGATAGGTGTCATAAAAATGCGCGCCGCCGTCTAGCAAATTGGTTTGTCGTTCGTTACGCCACAGCCCCATTGCCTTGAATTCATACACGATCGATGCCATCAATGCCGCACCATCAGTAATCGCAGCATCAACCACTTGTCCGCGCCCTGATTGTCGAGCCTCCAGCAGAGCGCTCACAATCCCGAATGCGAGCATCATGGCCCCCCCGCCTATATCCCCGATCATCGCAGGCGGCGCCACCGGCCCGCCGTCGGCACGCCCAATCGTATGCAATGCGCCGCTAATGGCGATGTAGTTGATATCGTGTCCGGCAGCCTGATGAAGCGGACCGTCCTGCCCCCAGCCGGTAATACGGCCGTACACCAGACGCGGATTGCGCACGTGGCAAACCTCGGGGCCAATCCCTAAGCGCTCCATTACGCCAGGCCGAAAGCCCTCAATCAAGGCGTCGGCTGAATCGATCAATTCCAGGAATGTTGCCACACCCTCTGCGGACTTGAGGTCGAGTGCCACCGAACGGCGGCCGCGGTTGAGAATACTGTTGCGGCCTGCTCTCATGAATCCAACTTCACGGTCCTTGCCAACCGCATCCAGGCGATCAATACGCAAGACTTCTGCACCCATGTCAGCCAGCATCATTGCGCAAAATGGTCCGGGGCCGATGCCGGCGACTTCGACGATCTTTAATCCTTGTAATGGCCCGGCCATCGTGTACTCCTATTATTTTTGGGAAAAAGCACCTATCCGACGGAGCATGAATCATTGACCTTGCACTTTCGTGCTTTAAATTCTGTCACCGTCGCACCTTCCGGCTTTGGTTCGTTCAGGAAGGCACGAACAAAATCGACCGCCAAGGCCTGCAGTTGCTCGGGTGTCGGATTGTGGACCCAATGTACCGTCCAGTTGAGAGCGCCTACCGTCATTCTGCGAAATAGCGCAATGTCGGCGGCAATCAAGCCTTCACTCTTCACTTTTGCCAGCACCTGTAGCCAAGTATCTCGATAACTCTGACTAAGTGCCTCCAGCGGTGCACGTTTTTCAGGTGATATCTGGCACCATTCACGCAACCATACTTTGTGCGCGTAGCCGTATTCCGAGTGCAAGCCTTCCAAATGGCCCAATACCAGCGCGTATAATTGTTCGCGTGCGCTGCGTGCTCCCTCCAGTTTTTTTGTCACTACGTCCAAACCCTGGAGCATGCCGCCCTCCATTACTGCAAACAGTACATCTTCCTTGGTGGCGAAATGATAAAAAAGCTGCCGGACGTCATGCCAACCGCATCGGCGATATCGCGTACACTGGCCCCCTGATAGCCTTTTTCCTCGAACAGCTTGCCGGCCGCGCGGATCAATTCCCAATAACGGGCTGGCTGCTGGCGCCCGGTTTGACCACTAGACGGGGCACTTTCTTGTCGTTTAACAGTACTATTTTTCTTTGCCACTTAACTGCCTCATTTTTGATTTGCAATGTTGTTGCGGTTATTTTTAACCGTAGAAAGATATTGTAATGTGCGATCATCACAGCCCATAGTGCATTTCCTACAATATCATAATAATTTCCTGGAAAATGCTGCTTGCTTATCCGACATTCGCACTGCAAAAACTACCATTTTATTTTTGCAGAGATTTACCTGAAATACAATGTGACGTCACCGAGCGCGCCGAAAGACGCTTTAAACATTTGGTTACGCTGTGCGCGATAACCGCGTGTTAAGCCGCCGGTTAAGACAATATCCCCTGCATTGAGTTGCGCTCCATCACGATTGAGTCTGTTGGCAAGCCAGGCAACGGCAATCAGCGGGTCATCCATCGCATTACTGCCCCACCCCTGGTCGAGCAGCTTGCCGTCAGCCCAAAGTTCAACCTGAATGCGCCGAAAGTCGCCAACGCTGCTGATCGGGTGCGGCGCGCCTAGTACATAGCGCGCACTGGAACTGTTGTCGGCAATATTGTCGACTGCTTTGAATACATACTCGCGATAGCGGGTATCGCAGATTTCCAGCGCCGGCATGCAGACGCCGCCTGCGCGCAGCACCGATTGCCGGTCATGCCCACCACCGGCCAGCTGTCGATCGAGACGAACCGCGATTTCTGGCTCGATTAACGGATGGATCAGCGAATCGAACGCGACTTCGCCACTGCCCTGGGCCACGCCCATGTCTTCGCTCAGCACCCCATAATTTGGTTCATCAATGTTCATTTGTTGGCGCATTGCTGCACTGGTGTAGCCGAGCTTGTAGCCGACGGTTGCGCGACCCCGCAGCTTCATTTTTTGTCGAGCGATCTCATATGCATCGGTTTCATCGAGATCCGGATAGCGGGAAGAAAGGGTGTCGATCGGCAGCAGCCCGCACTCCGCCTGCCAAAGCGCGTGCGCGAGCTGGTCGATGGTGCTGGTAGGTAGCGACATGGGTCTTTGAAGGAAGTTAAATCGCGGCTTCCGCGAAAAAGTCGCCGACCAGCCGATTAAACCGTGCCGCATGCTCGATCTGGGTCCAATGCCCGCACTGCCCGAAAACGTGCAGCTGTGACTTCGCGATCAGCTCGAACAATCGGTAGGAATTCGCCAGTGGAATCACCTTGTCTTCGCGGCCATGGATGATCAGCGTTTGATGCGGCAGTGCCCCGATGCTGGCTTCCGGGCTAGCCAATCCATCCACCGAACGCTGGCGCGGTGCGGGGAACATTTGCGAGAACGCTTCCTGAAAGCCGGGGCGAATGCTTGCCTCATAACGCATGCGCGCCAGCTCATCATTGACCAGCGTGCGGTCGTAAGCAAAGATGTCGAGCATGCTGCGCATGGTTTCCAACGATGGCGTATAACCCCAAACCCGGTCTAGTCCTTCCGTGATTGGAAATGATACGCCGGCACTGCCCATCAGCACCAGACGGCCGACGCGCGTCGGCGCCCGTATAGCCAGCGCTAGCGCCAGGGCGCCACCGAAGGAATTGCCAACCACGTGCGCCTTTTCGATTTTCATTGCATCCATGAAGCCGACTGCATGGTTGACCCAGTTCTCCATGGTGTACTGCACGCCCGGTGGACGTTCGGTATACCCGAATCCGACCATGTCCGGGGCAATGACCCGAAAACGCGACGCGAGCGCCGGTATCGTCAGGCGCCAGTTGGCCCAAGCCGTGACACCGGGGCCGGAACCGTGGATCAGCAGGACTGGCGGTCCCTCTCCCTGATCGTGGTAATTGGTTTGAATGCCATTAGCAGAAATCGATTTGCCGATTTCAAGATTGATTGACATGCTTGTACTCCTCGATGTTGGATTGCGCACCATGCAGCATGGCGCATTAGCGGCTTGGGGCCTGCAGGCTTGTGCTTCGTACGGCAA
>TARA_R100001143_G_C3360805_1_pt1 | contig 17685 bp, 17 predicted proteins | sample TARA_R100001143 | Tara Oceans TARA_R100001143 (sample SAMEA2621300) | marine metagenome | biome: marine biome (ENVO:00000447); feature: mesopelagic zone (ENVO:00000213); material: "saline water (ENVO:00002010), including plankton (ENVO:xxxxxxxx)" | depth 800 m | reverse complement strand
CTCATTACTAACAACCATTTTTACCTAAACCTATCCGGAATAATGTTGCAGAATCGACCCACATGGCAAAAACTACTCATAGTTTGTGCACTTTGCATAACCATTCTCACATTACTCGGATTTATCATTCAATATTTAATCAAATAAAAGTGAGATTGTTATGAAAAAAAACATGGGAACTATTGATAAACTTATCAGGTCTGCCTTGGCCATCATTGTGGCTATTTTATATTTTACAGGACAAATAACCGGTACCGCCGCTATTATTTTAGGGCTTTTAGCCGTTGTATTCCTGTTTACAAGTTTAATTGGCACTTGTCCCCTCTATTTGCCATTTGGACTATCCACAAAAAAAGAATAAAGACTGCACTTTTCGAATGAAGACAGAATCAATTCTGATTCTGTCTTTTTAAAATGGTCTCAATATGCCGGAATAATTGTTCTCGGATGTAGAATACGCTATATTTACAAGCTGAAATCTTCAACTTTTTAATGAACAATTATGATTTTTCTAACAACTTATTTTATGATGGCCCCACCCGATGGTGACGCAGGCGGCAGCGGCATGATTAACCTTATTTTTCTGGGTGCCATATTTTTTGTTTTCTACTTTTTTATCATCCGTCCTCAAAGCAAACGCCAAAAAGAGATCCAGAACAAAGTAAGCGAAATGAAGAAGGGAGATAAAGTAGTAACCGGAGGCGGAATGATCGGCACAGTGAATTCTATTGATGATGAAACTGTTCTGTTAGAGATAGATAGTGGAGTAAAAGCAAGATTTCAAAAAAGCTCCATTACAGATGTAAACCCCGGAAAAAGCAAATAAATCGCCGGTAACTTATCTCTGGGAAGAGTCGTTCTACAGATCCTTAATATCATGTCCAATTACACCTTTCATACAATACCCGAAGCAATAGAAGATATTGCAGCCGGAAAAATGATCATCGTTGTTGATGATGAAGACCGGGAGAATGAAGGTGATTTTCTGATGGCCGCCGAAAAGGTAACCTCAGAAGCGATAAACATGATGGTTAAATATGGCCGCGGATTAGTATGTGTTCCCATTACCAATGAACGTGCCGCAGAGTTGAATCTGGATTATATGGTTACAGATGGGGCCGACCCGGATGAAGCCGCTTTTACCATTTCTGTGGATCACAAAGAATTGACAACCACAGGAATTTCTGCCCCGGATCGGGCCAATACAATCAGAGAATTGATTAACGAGAGTGCAAAACCATCCGATTTCAGACGGCCCGGACATGTATTCCCGCTCACAGGCGTTGATGGCGGCGTTCTCCGAAGGGCAGGCCATACAGAAGCCGCTATTGATCTGGCCCGGCTTGCAGGCTGCTCACCCGCAGGAATAATTTGCGAAATAATGCACGACGATGGAGAGATGTCGCGGCTTCCGGATCTGATCAAACTTGCCAATCGATTTGATTTAAAACTGATCACGATCAAAGATCTGATTGCTTACAGAATGGAGCATGAATCACTGGTTAAAAATGTGATGTCCGTAGATATGCCAACCATTTACGGTGATTTTAAACTGCATGTATTTGAAGAACGATTAACCGGAGAGCACCACCTTGCCTTTGCAAAAGGAGAATGGAGCGAAACGGATACAGTATTGGTGCGTGTGCACTCTTCTAATCCTTTGGCTGATATTTTCGGGAGTCAGCGCAGCGATAAAACCGGGCTTCTTCAACAGAGCTTAAAATTGGTTGATAAATCCTCAAAGGGGGTTGTTTTATATATGGACCAGATGAGTCGTGAATACAATATCATGGACCAGCTTACAGCGATTAAACTACAAGATGATGGACTCACCAAAAATGAAATTCGCATGAAACTGGGTTCAAAAATGGACTCCAGGGATTATGGTGTGGGTGCACAAATTTTGCGTGCTCTGGGTATTCGCAAGCTGAAACTACTGACCAATAATCCTGTTAAGAGAGTAGGACTCAATAGTTTTGGTCTTGAAATGGTTGAAGAAGTCCCCATTCCGATCGATCACTTGGATTTAGATAGGACTGAAGAAAAATTTGATACTCCTGTTCAAAAAGAAGGATTCCTGAAACGACTGCTATTGGAATAAGTCTATATCAGAATGCGCCGGGATCGTTCTTATCATTGGGACCCTCTGAGTTGCTTTCAAGGTTTTCCCCTTTCGTAATTTCCACTCCGGTTCTTTCCCTCTTATCTGTGGTATCCGTAACCTCCTTCCCATCATCATGATCTTCATCTTCCAGAGGCATAATTCGTTTATGAAATAGAAGCAGGATGATAATTGATGTGCTGATCGCGATGTCTGCGACATTAAATATGTATGGAAATACAGAAAAATCACCGATTTTCAGATAGAAGTGAATAAAATCTACAACGTGCCCATCCAGTATTCCACCATAACCGCCAACGACTCCCATATATAACCGATCCGCAATATTCCCTAAAGCACCGCCTACAATCATCCCCATACAAATCAAATAAGCATATCCGGCTTTATTCAATGTGAGCAGGATGTATGTTGTAATCCCAATCGTTGCAATAATCGCAATTGTACTGATGGTTGGCGTTGAAAGCCAATCCATTCCAAGAGCCATTCCCGGATTTTTTGTGAAATTGAAAGCAAGCCACCCGTCAATCAGATCCAGCCGATGCAGAGTACTATTCGTTCGGACCACATATTTTGATATCTGATCTAAACCAATAACAATAATCACCGGCACTAAGAAAACAAGAATTTTTTTAGCTCTGATAGACAAATCCAATCCTATTAACGACGTTTTAATTTTGCTTCAATACTCAACTGAGTATGCGGAACAGCCTCAAGACGTCCTTTCGCAATTTTTTTACCGGTTACTTTACAAACACCATAGGTTTTGTTCTCAATACGTTTTAATGCATCCTCTAGGTATCTGACAAATTTTTTCGTGCGGTTAAAGAGCATATACGTTTTCTCGCGCTCCTGAGCATCCGTTCCGGCATCCGCCATATGAAATGAGTATGCAGACTCATCAGAGGCATTTTCCATACTTTCCCTTAACAAATTTTGAAGAGTATTCAGCTCCTGCTCTGCCTCGTCTCTTTTTTTCAAAATGATTTTTTTGAAGTATTCGAGCTCTTCATCACTGTAAGGAGTAACTCTGTCTTCTTTATTTGAATCTTTTCCCGGTGCCATATCTTGATGATTAATTGTTAATATTTCTTCGAATCGAAATTTCTGTTTCCATTCCATCAATCTCCCAGACTTTCACAAAGTCTGACACTTTCAATAAATTGGTTTCGATCTCTTCCGCAAGTGTTTCCGTCTTTATGCTCTTCATTGCTTTTTCTACCGCTTCAACTAATTTATCACTCCCTGAAAATCCGATGGTGATTCGATCTGTCACCTCAAAATCGGCCTCTTTTCGCATGTTTTGAATACGATTCACAAATTCGCGAGAAAGTCCTTCGCGAATAAGCTCCGGTGTAAGCTCTGTATCAACTGCAACTGTGATGCCTTTTTCAGTTTCTACAGACCATCCTTCCAATCCGGTGCGTTGGATCTCCAACTCCTCAGATGAAATTCTAATTATCTCACCATCATCCAGAGTGATTTCAAGATTTCCCTTATCCTCAAACTCACTAATCTCTTCTGTGCTCAGATTATTGATCCGGCTTGTAACAGCTTTCATCTTCTTACCAAGCCGTTTCCCTAATATAGGAAAATTTGGCTTCGCTGACTTACTTACAATATCGGAATCATCTTTTACATAAAGAATTTTTTTAACGTTTACTTCATCTAAAATAATATTCTTTACGGCATCAACCATAACCCTTTCATCTTCACTGATCGGCAATATTATTTTTGCAAGAGGCTGACGAACATTCACGTCAATCTGATTGCGTACCCGTAATACCATTGAACTGATAACTCTCGCAATCTCCATCCTTTGTTCCAGCTGCTTATCTATAGCCGTCTCTTCTACAGCGGGATAGAATGAAATATGGACAGATTTTTCTTCCTGTTTTGCTACTTCATTCAATCTTTGATACAACCACTCTCCCATAAACGGTGCAATCGGAGATATCATTTTTGACAAACTTAAAAGACACTCAAAAAGTGTTTGATAAGCGGCTGTTTTGTCCAGACTTTTACCCTCTTTCCAAAAGCGGCGGCGGCTTCTGCGAATGTACCAGTTACTTAATTCATCAACAAACTGCTCAATTTCTCTGGCTGCTTTTGTCGGCTCGTATTGTTCAAAGAGCTCATCCGTCTGCTTAACGGTAGAATTTAATCGGGAGATGATCCATCGATCCATTTCAGATCGTTCAGCATTCTGAATGGGTGATCCGGAAAATTTGAACCCATCTATATTTGCGTAAAGTGCAAAGAAAGAGTACGTGCTCACAATTGTATTAAAAAACTTCCTTTGGACTTCACTGAGCCCTTCTTCACTAAATTTGAGATTTTCCCATGGGGATGAGTTACTCATCATATACCATCGAACCGTGTCGGCACCAAATTTTTGGATAACCTCGTTCGGATCAACTGTATTGCCTTTCGATTTGCTCATTTTTGCACCTTTCGCATCCAGAACAAGTCCATTTGATACCACATTTTTATACGCGGGCTTATCGAATAACATCGTCCCTAAAGCGTGCAGCGTATAGAACCAGCCTCTTGTCTGATCCACACCCTCAGCAATAAAATCAGCGGGGAAATTTTGCTTAAATTTTTTCTTATTCTCAAAGGGATAATGCCATTGTGCCCATGGCATTGCGCCGGAGTCAAACCACACATCCAGCAGATCGGGTATACGGCGCATCGTTCCCCCTTCCGGGCACTTCCAGGTGTATTCATCAATATAGGGCCGGTGCAGTTCAATCTCTTTATCCGATCCCAGTCCTGCTTTCTTTTTTAGTTCTTCGACACTTCCGATGCACTCAAAATATTCCGGATTTTTGTCACTCACCCAAATAGGAATTGGCGTTCCCCAAAAACGCTGTCTGGATACAGCCCAATCAACATTATTTTCCAGCCACGTACCAAAGCGTCCGCTTCCGGTACTCTCCGGCTTCCAGTTAATCGTTTTGTTGATTTCAACCATCTTTTCTTTGACATCCGTAGTACGGATAAACCAGGAATCAACAGGGTAGGACATTAATGGAGTCCCTTTTCTCCAGTCAAAAGGATAATTGTGAAGGTATGTCTCATGATGATACATCAATCCCTTATCCTTTATTGCTTTAACGATCTCCTTATCGGCATCTTTAAACCACAACCCCTGAAAATCTTTGACTTGTTTGGTAAATCGTCCATCACGGTCAATAGGATTATACATCGGAATACCTGCACTTTTAGCTGTATCAAAGTCATCCGCTCCAAAAGCCGGCGCAGTGTGTACAACACCGGTACCCTCGTCCGTCGTCACATAGTCTGCACCAATCACTCTCCAGGCACTCTCTTTTTTGTGCTCTTTCAGGGCATAATCAAACACCGGTTTATAAACCCAGCCGATCAGATCTTTTCCTTTGTAGGAATCAACTATTTCATAGTCATGGTTGATCGCATCGTCCAGACAGCCTTTAGCCAGGATATAATGTTCTGTTTTATCATCCTCTGATACCCTGATTTTTACATAGTCCAAAGCCGGATTTACTGCCAGCGCCATATTGGAGATGATCGTCCAGGGTGTGGTGGTCCAGGCCAGAAAAAATACGTTCGGATCAGCATCCAATGGAAATTTGACAAAAATGGAGGGGTCTTGTGTCTCTTCGTAACCCAGACTCACTTCGTGAGAAGAGAGAACCGTTCCGCTGCCGGGCGAATACCACTGTATTTTATATCCTTTATAAACCAGCCCTTTGTCATACAACTCCTTAAAAGCCCACCATACAGATTCAATATAGTCGTTCTCAAAGGTAACATAGGGATTCTCAAGATCCACCCAATAACCCATTCTGGTCGTGAGTTTATCCCATAGATCCTTATACTTTAAAACACTCTTGCGGCATTGAGCGTTATACTCTTTTAATCCATACTCCTCGACCTGAGATCTTCCCTCAAGACCCAGAGCTTTCTCCACCTCGATCTCAACTGGAAGTCCATGAGTGTCCCAGCCCCCTTTTCTCTCTACTTTAAATCCCTTCAGGGTCTTATACCTGCAAAAAAGATCCTTTACCGTTCTGCCCATCACATGATGGATTCCGGGTTTACCATTCGCAGTCGGCGGTCCCTCAAAAAAAGTAAAAGGGATCCCCTCGACGCGTGAATCCAGACTTTTTTGAAAAATTTGATTCTCTTTCCACCAGTTAAGTATCTCTACTTCTGCTTTTGGATACGTAAGCTGCTTTATTTCACTGAATTTATTAGCCATATTGAACACTACGGTTCATTTTTGAAAAATTAATAAGCACTAAATATACGAAAAGCTTCACAATCAAAGTACTTTCTGTAATTATGAATTTTTTACTCCTTGCAACAGGGGCATTGAAGATAGAATCATTCAAACTTAATGTCAGATTAAATTTGATCTGACCGATCGACTTAAATCCCATTATTGCCTTTTTTATCATTTAAATGGCATTTTAGCCATCTTTTCCATTCCTTATTTAAAGGCCGGAAAAGACCGCCTGTTAGATTATTCCAATTTTTTAAAATCACTATGAAAAGAGCTATTACTAAAGAAAATCCTTATAAACTGATTTTTGTCTGCCTTGGCAATATTTGTCGAAGCCCTACAGGAGAGGGAGTTTTTCAACATTTGGTGAATGAAAAAGGATTACAATCCTACTTTCAAATCGATTCCGCCGGAACTTCAGCTTTTCATATCGGCGAGCCGGCTAACAGTAAAAGTCAGTGGACGGCTAATCAGCACGATGTAAAATTGAATTCTCGTGCACAGCAGTTTCAACAGAGCGACCTGAAAGAGTATGATTTGATTGTTGCCATGGATAAAGAAAATCTAAAAAATATCAAACATATGGACAAAGATGGATCCTTTGACCACAAAATTAAACTGATGCGGGATTTTGACCCTACCCCTGACGACGGTTCTGTTCCCGATCCCTATTATGGCGGCATGCAGGGTTTTGAGAATGTATTTCAGATTGTAAAACGAAGCTGTGAAAACCTGCTAAATGAATTGGAACCGGAAATAGAATCGAACTGAATCGGATGATTCCACAATCCCTTCGTGATCATCTCCATGATGAACATTCTATAGAGATCGAAAATGAACATCGAATATCCGGTGGAGATATCAATCAGTCGTATAAAATCTCCACAAACCGGGGTGAGTTTTTCTTAAAACTAAATACCGATGTTCCGCCGGATTTCTTTGAAAAGGAGAAGGAAGGCCTGAATGAAATGCGTAAATCTGATTCCGGCCTGATAATTCCGGAAGTCATCGCTGTCGGAAGGCCAAAAACTGATCAGCCAGGATTTCTACTGCTGGAATTCATCAAGGAGTCAACAAAAGGCAATTCATTTCATTTTGGCGCTGAACTCGCCAAATTGCATAAAAATGAGGGGCCGTCATTTGGGTTCTCCTCCAATAATTATATAGGCCGATTACCTCAGAGTAACCATAATCACAAGAGCTGGAGTGATTTTTTTATTCAAGAACGAATCAATCCCCAATTAAAATTAGCCGTAGATTCGGGCAAACTGTCAATTAATCTAAAAACCAGCGCGGATCGGCTTGCTAAAAAATTAGACGATCTGTTTCCGCCATGCCGCCCCTCTTTGTTGCACGGAGACCTATGGGGAGGAAACTATTTATTCAATGAATCCGGTCAAGGTGTACTGATCGATCCGGCCGTCTATTATGGCCATCCTGAAATGGACCTTGCATTCACACATATGTTTGGAGGATTTTCGAAGGAGTTCTATCACGGTTATGAATCGATCACTTCACTCGAGCCCGGGTTCAATGATCGAATTCCCATTTACAATCTCTACCCTCTTTTTGTGCACGCAAATCTCTTTGGCGGACACTATATTTCACAAGTCGAACATCAACTCAAACGATTTTAATTTGTTACATATCCGATACTATGAATAAATGGATCAGCATCTTTTCAACTCTTTTCATTCTGTTTTTTTCTGCTTGTGCACATTCGGCCGACAGGGATCGATTCGACTATTTAATTACAAATGCAACCATCATTGACGGAACCGGTTCAGAAGCAACGACCGGCCATGTCCTGATTAATGATGGAATAATTGTAAGAATCGGCACATTTGAACCCTCATCCGTTGTTGCAGATGAGATCATTGATGCGAAAGAACGAGTTGTATCCCCCGGTTTTATCGATCCTCATTCTCATGGAGATCCGATAGAAACTCCGCGGTTTGATAATTTTTTGTCCATGGGGGTTACTACCATAACATTGGGTCAGGACGGACAGAGCCCGGGCGGTACAGATGTCGAGGGGTGGATGAATGACGTTGATCGCTTGGGAACCGGGCCTAATATAATTCACTTTGTCGGCCATAATACGCTCAGACAGATTGTTGACGCACCCCGTGTACCCGAATTATCTCCATCCTATATCAATCAGATGAAAAACATTCTTTCTGAATCTTTGACCGCAGGATCTTTTGGATTGAGTACCGGACTCGAATATGATCACGGCACATTTGCTGACTTATCCGAATTGGTCGAGCTGGCAAAACCGGTAGCCGCTATTGACGGACTGGTTATGAGTCACATTCGAAATGAAGATGATGATGCGATTGAGGGCTCAATAACTGAACTCCTTAACCAAGGCCGCGGTTCAGGTGCGGCCGTACACGTCTCACATATCAAAATCGTTTTCAGTAATAATCCGGATAGAGCTGAAGTGTTGCTTGATCTGTTGGATGAAGCCCGGGATGAGGGGATTGCGGCCACCGCTGATGTCTATCCTTATATTGCCAGTTTCACGGGTATTGCACTCGTATTTCCGGAATGGGCTCTGCCGCCGAATAATTATGATGATATTGTTGAGAACCGGAGAGAAGATCTCGAAAATTATCTGAGAAATCGGATTCAAATGAGAAATGGCCCGGAAGCCACTCTTTTTGGCACGGCTCCATGGGCTGGGAAAACATTGGCTGAGGTGGCGGAAGAGCTTAATAAACCCTTTGAGGATGTTTTAATAGATGATATTGGCCCGCGAGGCGCCAGTGCTGCCTACTTTGTGATGAATGAAAATGTGATGAAACGTTTTTTGGCTGATCCATTTGTAATGGTCAGCTCCGATGGAAGTCCGTCGATGCGTCATCCAAGAGGGTATGGCAGTTTCGCTAAAATTATTCGGCAATATGTAACCGAAGAGAATCTGCTGACTCTTGAAGAAGCCATACATAAAATGAGTGGATTAACCGCGGAAACTCTCGGATTGTCAAACCCTGATCAGGTTACGTTGCCGCGCGGCCTTATCAAAGAAGGGTTTGCAGCTGATCTGTTAATTTTTGATCCTCAAAATGTTGTTGACCAAGCAACTTTTGAAGAGCCCCATCGATACGCAGAAGGCTTTGACTGGGTCTTTGTTAATGGTGTTGATGTAGTTCGAAACGGGGTTAAAAACAGTACCCTTCCGGGGCGGGTGATTCGTAAGAATTGATGTACATTCAATTTTTCTTGCCAGGTTTAAACCCTACTCAAACAGTAAAACCCCATAATTTTCATAATCATGAAAATTCGTTTCATAGGGTTGCCAAGAGTAAGGTGTTGCGCCATCATCGTAATCAACTCGATAGAAATTGGCTCTCCACTTTGACCCCGAATCCGGATATATTTTTTTCAATGGATGCATCAATTTGAAAGGGATAAATATTTCTGCAATCCAGCCTTCAATTGCTGCACCGCTTCGTTTTTCACCGCCAATAATCGTGGTTTTATGTTGGGTTTTACGGTCACTTTCTTCGTGATAACTGTTTGCAAACGGAATCCAGTGGACCAACTCACCCTCCAGATTTGTCACTATTAGCGGCAATTCATAATTGAGAGGGGAGAGTTCATACTCGAAATAATCAGGGGTTGATTCATCCGTCCAGAAAAACGCCTCCACAACATCTTCATACCACAATTCTGAAAAATGTTCTTCGAGTGTAGCATTTAGAATACGATCTTCATTGCGATATAAAATATAGATACCGGTCTCTGAATAGAGCACTTTGAACTCAGATTTGTACCCGTCACTCTGATCGTGATTCCGGCGCTGAATCAGTTCATGCCACTCGGTTCGATTCCAGTTTTTGGATGAGCCATCTCCTGTTATTGTAAAATCATCGGTTTTCTTAACAAGCATATGATCCTCATTTTCCTGATCTGTATTTATCTGAATAGAACTTGCTGCTGCCAATGTACCGGCAATCGTCAGGATCATTATTAACAGCATGTTCATCTGAAGCCGTTTCTTCATGATGGATTGCATTTCATTATTTTTTCCTGTTCAAAGCAATGTACAAATCTCTCTTTGAACTTATAAACGATGTTTAATTTTCTCGTTGATCAAAAATTCCATTTAACGGATGCCATCGCAACACTGCCGGCTGAACCGAATGCAGAATCACTGCTGCCGATGAATATCTGGGTCAGCAGGTTTATATCTATATTTTGATGTATCGAGTAACTAAACGATGGGGACATAAACAGGGCTTCTTCATCAGGGTACCAAATAGCTGCAAATGATCCGTTCCAGATTGGCGAAAACGGATAGGATGTCTGAGCCATCAATTGATACCGGGAGAAGGATGGATTATCCGCCGAAAGTGTGCTTCCAAACAGTAAAAAGTTATCTCGTCCGCCGGCATGGTTGTAGAACCCTTCAACAACCATATAAAGGCTGTTATCAAAGATATGATCAATGGAGATGCCCATCAATAAATTCGTTTTTTCATTGCCGGGATCTTCATCCAAACTGGAAAATAACATGACCTCGCCTTTAAACCCCGACTGTTTGATGCTTCCTGCCCAGCCCCCGCCCAGTGCAAGCCTGTTTTGATAATACCCGCCAATCACTTGAAAATCATACCCCCGACTGTTGGTTGCAAACATAATGGCCCCTACTGATTCTTTTATATCGGATGCCGGGCTATACGCCAGTTCAACTCTTGTTGACCAATCCAGAAATTTCTGAATACGCACTGCATCGCTGCCCGGCCGTTCCGGATAATCAAAATCGTAAAAAGAGTAAATATTGAACAGGTCATTTGGATTACTGACCGTATTGATGCCCCAATTAATTCGTTGCCGTCCCAGGGTTACCCGCCAATCGTTCCGGTTCCACTCCATATTTAAACGATCCGGAATATAATGCAACAGCCAGCTCTCCTCTTCCGCGATTAACCATGATAAGTTGAACCAACCCTCATCCCGATCAATCGCGTCTGCATATCCGGGGATATCTTTTACCAGATCACCGGCAAAAAACCGCGTTCTCATTTGTGCATTTACGGTAATTTCCTGAGATGCATACCACCTGAAATTCAACCGGTTTTGTATTCGATACTCCCAAAAGGTCTCCTCACCAAATGGTTCGGGTAAATCAACCGCCATTCTCACCGGCATTCCTTGCAAATATCCGGATATTTCGAAACGGTCGGAGAGCTGTGCGTGACACACCTGAACTCCAAAAACAATAATCATTATCGAAAGAACCCAAATAGATTTTAAAGTCCTCCGTAAAAAATCTGCATTCGGCCCTTTGAGAGTAGGGGTTTGAGCCTTCCCCTTAAAGGGAGGGAAATCAAAACGACCCGCTAATGAAGGTTGCAGGGGGGTGTTATTTAGGCTCATAACTATATTCTGATTTGTTTAATCTAACTGTCAGAGAACCTCTGTTTTACCTGGTTTCATCACTCTCAATCGCTCCATCCACCATGGTTATGACTCTTTTTGCCCGATCAATCACTCTTTGATCGTGTGATGAAAAAATAAATGTAACGTTCTCTTCACGGTTCATTTTTTCCATCATATCCAGCAGGTTCATCGCTGATTTGGTATCCAGATTTGCCGTGGGTTCATCTGCCAAAATAAATTTAGGCTGAGATGCCAATGCTCTGGCAACGGCTACCCGTTGCTGTTCACCGCCCGACAGTTCTTTAGGCCTGGAATGATATTTATCCTTCAGCCCCACTGCTTCAAGCAGCTCTTTGGCTCTCATCTCCATCTCCTTTTTTGGCCTTTTCTGTAAAAGCATAATAAATGAGACATTTTCATAGGCTGTAAACACCGGTATTAAATTATAGGATTGAAAAACAAACCCTATATTCTGCAACCTGAAATCGATCAGTTTACTCTCTTTCATACCGGTAATCTGAATCCCATCTATTTCAACACTGCCTTCAGTTGGTTTATCAAGCCCTCCAATCATATTCAGCAACGTTGTTTTACCGGATCCTGACGGACCCTTTACCGTTGTAAATTCACCTACCTCGAAATCCAGATTAACATTTCTCAATGCATGGACCGGAATTGTATCCGGATTGTATATTTTTGATAGATTTTTGGTGGATATAATACCCATTTTAGCCTCATTATTTTCTATTTCATAGTCGATAACATCACTCTCTGACAACTTCTCCGGGATTTAACCGTAGTGCTTTAATTGCCGGATATATTGCGGCAAGCAGTGCAGTCGCAATAACCAATATGGCAATCATGATATACTCTTCTCCTGCAATTTTTGGATATACGATCGCATCAAAACCAAACTCTCTCATGCTATCTCCACCTACAGATGTCAGGTCAAAGCCGGTTTCACTGAAAATCTCTACCGTACCATATGCAAGCAACATTCCCAAAACGGCCCCGGTAATGGTCAGCATTACGGACTCTGTCATGATCATTATAAATACTTTGGATCTACCCATTCCGATTGCCATCAGCATGCCCAACTCCCTCATTCTCTCAAAAATTGACATCAGCATCGTGTTGAGGATTCCAAAAGCCAGGGCAAACATGATGACAACCATCACATAAAATGAGGACGAACTGCCAGCATCCGTCATATATCGTAACTCCGGTGACAGTTCTGTCCAGGTTTCGGCTTTGATATGGCTGAATTGTTGATTCAATTCAGCAGCTAAACCCGGGCTTTCAGCAACATCCTCTAACATCACAGCTATTTCATGATATATCTGCTCCGGTGACATCAGTCCAGAAAGGTCGGCAGCTCTGACATAAATTTTGAACTCATCCAAAGCCGGCTGACCCGTATAATACATTCCAACAATATTGAATGAGCCGGAGGTAAAATTATTGTCTATATCCTGAAAAGAGAGAACAACCCTGTTTCCTACTTCTACGTTTAATTTTTCCAGCAATGCTCTTCCCAGGATTACCGGATTTCTCACATCTGCATCCAGATATTCACCACTTATCAAATTTTCATGAAAAGTAGTGACTTCTCTTTCTCGATCAGGATCTACACCGATAATCTGAACACCTGAAGAAGTGAGTGGTGATTGAATGATTCCATCCGATTTTGTGCGAAATGTATAACCGGTAACTCTTTCATCGGATGAGAGCAGGTTGCCGATTGCCTCAGTCTGATCCACAACCATGGTCGGTTCACGTTCAACAAGATAATCGGGATGATGAATTTGTAAATGTGTCAGTTCCTCCTCGATAACACGCTTAATTCTTTGATCAATTAACCCATTTGTCCAGGCGGATACGACGATCCCCGCCCACAATCCGGCAATGATTGCGCACAATAATACTCCGCTTCTGGCTGGGTGACGCCAAACATTTCTCCAGGATATGTTCAATAACATTTTCAATTTATGACCTCGAGGCTTCTAAAATGTCCATTGTTGCTATTTTTACGGTAGGATACAGGCAGATAATAATTGACATCACAAAAATGACACTCCCTTGCCACATAAAAATATCCGGGGCAATTGCCATTGGCAAAGTGGGTTCAAATCCCATCTCCTCGAGCATTTCAAGCATATCTCCGGTTAGCTGTATTGGGTTGAAATAGAAGTAGCTCAAGACCACTAATCCCAGGGCAAATCCTGAAATGATGCCCAGAATACTGATAAAAAAGGTCTCAATAAAAACGATGACCGCCAATTTCCATCTGTACATTCCAACGGATAAAAGGATTCCAAACTCACGTAATCTCTCCAGGGTCATCATCAGGATGGTCCCGAAAATTCCAAACCCGATGACAACATACAGTATTCCCATAAATACTCGCGTCGACATTCGGTCAAACTCTATCGCATCGATGAGTTCCGGAATCATCTCATTCCAGGTAAGTATATTTAGATTTTCATCACTGAGGGCCCGCTCTAAATTCTCCGCAATGGGATCGTTGTACTTTAGTTGATCCGGTGTGATTAGAATATTCGTAATCATCCCCTCCATTGAGAAAAGCCATTGTGCGTCGGGAATGGATAGGTATACGATTTGATTGTTAAATTCTCTCAAAGGATGACGAAACAGGCCGCTGATTTCATATATCCCTGAAGCAGTCATACCAAAACGCCCCTGCCCAAGAAGAACCAATGAATCACCGACAGCAACATTCAGCCTTGATGCCAAGCCCTCACCCATAACTACCGAACCATCCCCGGGCTCAAAAAAGCGGCCGGCAACGATTCGATTTTTCAGCTCATTTAATCGATTCTCTGCTTCCGGATCTATACCCAATACCATCGCAGGGCGGCTCTGTTCTTCGCCTGCTGCCAGCATAAACGATTCAATTCTCGGGACTACATTATAAATTCTATCGTCTATCTCCAGGATACGCTCACTGAATGAGCTGTCATATTCAATTGAATTATCCAGTGATGGCTCCTCTTCATACCGCTCGTCCTGTATCTGAATATGGCCGGTGTGAAAATTGGTCATATTATTGATCATTTGGTTGTGGCCGCCTCTCTCAAGCGACTCGATGAAGAGAGCACAGACAACGGCAAACATGATTGAGCTGACAGTAATTAGTGTCCGCCTTTTGTTTCGCCAGATATTCCGCCAAGCTAGCTTAAGGTACATTTTTGTGGATTAGTTGGTCATCAAATTATCTTATTCTTCTCATGTTTTGCTGCGTAAAAAAAGATTCGTCAATATCGATATCAAATTGCAGTTCATCATACGTCATGATCGTTCGTTGATCCGGCTTGTCGGCAGGAATCAAAATCAACTTCGAGGCAATCATGCGATTATCAAATTCACGTAAATCTGTAAACTCAATGTGGTTGGCCAGCTCGTCGGACTGATCATAATTCTCGACACGAAGCTGTATAAACTCTTCTTTATCCACCCATATCAATACTTTTCCCCAGACAACAGGCGTCTCCGGTTTTGGAATTAATTCTATAATCCACGCTTCCCTCCCCTCAAGCTCTGCATCTGATTCAACTATTCTGTGTACATAATCTTCAACTGTAGAACTTTCCCGAACCAAATCATCATTTGTAAAATCAGAACCCATCCATGATTGTGACATCATAGACGGTGGCATTTTAATGGTTCGATCGATATTTGGGACATAATTCCATATCTCACTATCTCTTTTTAAGAAAGCCGTTCCCTGATCCCGTGCCGGCGCCGTAATGACAATGAGTGAAAAGTCATTTCCCAATGACCATGATCTCATACTGACATCCCGTGTATATCGCGGCCGCTCAATCGTCATGGTCATCTCTGCATAATTTGAATCTCCACGCATTTTTTCATCCATTATTTCAATGATTTCAGCCGCATTTTGTCCATATAGAACTGTATTTGAGTTTCCCATCAGGAGGATGAATAAAACGATCCCAATGGAGAGTGAGACTGCTGATTGTCGTATCATATCTGCCCGATTAAAATTTAGTTTTGATATGTATCTTCGATTTGACTAACAAAAAATTTGATAAACTCCTCTATTTTTTTGTCCATTTTGGAAATAAATATCCTGATATCCGTACGCCTGTTTTCGGCTTCAACTTTTCTGTTTTTTACTTTTGTTTTCATAGTTATCTATGATTTTTTCCTTTTCTCTTTCCCACTTTTTAATGATTTCCCTAATCTCATCCCCCACCCAATCGTAAAATGTGGAGATCTCTTTCAGCCATTCAGTTTGTTCATCCTCGGAATTTCGCAAATTATCCCCTTTTGATATCATTTCGGAAAATTTGTCAAACATTTGAATTCGTGCTTCCAAAATTTTCCCTACTTCTATTTTATTGAGCCGAAAATAGGTCTTCCGGTCACCCGGCAGAGAAACCGGCTGCAAAAAACCTATATTAATCAGCTGTTTAGTTGTTCCGCTGATACTTCCTTTACTTGCTTTCAGTGCCAGGCGAATGTCATCAAAAGAGGCTTCCTTTTTATCCGATACGATCAGATATCCGAATACTCTGCCAGCCATTCGTGTCATGCCTAATGTTTCAAAAAAAATTCCGTTTTCCTCAATATAGTCCAGCTGTCTCTTATCCATACCCGAATATAATCAGATAGTTCATAAAGTTCAATAGTTATTGAACCTAATGAACTGAACACCTCGCCGGCCTCTTAATTCAAATCTTACGGGTAAAATCCGGACAGGTTTCTGAATCGTCTAATTATTACGCGGCAATTTTCTTAGGTAACTCATTTATTGATCAACAAGACTCCATCATTTATCATCAAAAGAATCTTTAATTATTGTATCTTTAGCGCTCATTTACTTAACAATGGGTTTACTATGAAAATCAATATTTCTTCTGAAACAGATCTCCTGAAAGCAGTTATTGTTCATACTCCGGGCAGAGAAGTTTCATTGGTTAATCCGGTCCTAAAAGAGGAGCTGCTTTTTGATGACATCATCTTTGAAAATGATGCCAGAGATGAACATTTGGATATGCTTAAGGTTTTTAGCGCCGCCATGCCTTCAGACGGTAAAATTCTGGAAATCCTGGATTTGGCTTTAGAGTGTTTCCAAAATGAAGATGTAAGGGCTGAATTTATAGAAATGATGATTAGTGAGCTCTCGCAAGACTACTTACGTTCTGTTGAAAAAGAGCTTTTAAAGCTTGACCCGGAGAGGCTTCTTCAATATACTGTAGAAGGGTCGCTTAAGGGTTTCAACAATTTACATCCGGCTCCAAATCTTCTATTCACCCGTGATCTTGCAGCGGTAGTGGGAGATGGTATTATTTTATCCCGGGCGGCTAAGGAGGCCCGGACAAGAGAGTTTTTACTGATTCGAATCATCGTGAAACATCATCCCATTTTTGAATCCGTTAAAAATAAAGTGATTACAATAGGCAAAGAGCAGTCGATTGAAGGCGGTGATGTATTGGTTGCCAGTGATAAAATCGTATTGATCGGAATGAGTGAACGGACCTCTTTTAGCGGTCTGATGAATGTCGCGGAAAAATTACATGCACAGGGAGTGGAACATGTATTGGCAGTTGATATACCAAAAAAACGGTCTTCCATGCATTTAGATACAATTTTTACTTTTACCGATAAAAATGAATGCGTTGCTTTTCCGCCTGCAATCATGGAAAAAACACATAATGTGGTGGATCTTTTTTCAGGGGGTGAATTTGTGCAAAGCAGACAGTGTTTTTCACTTCAAACTGCTTTAGAAGAACTGACAAATACTCCCTTTACATTCATGAAGTGTGGCGGTGAAGATCCAATCAGTCAGTTTAGGGAACAGTGGACAGACGGTGCAAACTTATTCGCACTCGCCCCGGGGGTCGTAATCGGATATGGCCGG
>TARA_R100001143_G_scaffold9131_1_pt1 | contig 17751 bp, 16 predicted proteins | sample TARA_R100001143 | Tara Oceans TARA_R100001143 (sample SAMEA2621300) | marine metagenome | biome: marine biome (ENVO:00000447); feature: mesopelagic zone (ENVO:00000213); material: "saline water (ENVO:00002010), including plankton (ENVO:xxxxxxxx)" | depth 800 m | reverse complement strand
CGGCACGCAGGTACGCATCGTCTGACCTCGCTGCGGGCTGCACTGGCCCCGCAACGACAGCTGCCCACCCGACGCAGGGTGGGCGCACATTCACCCGAATTTTCCGGCAAGCTCCACTGGTACCGCTGACATTAGCGTCGGCGGTTTGACACGTTCGTTACGCCGCGTCATAGAAGTCGTATAACGATAATACGACAGGGCCGTGAGCCTCTCTTGAAAGGAGCCGGAATGAAGAAAATCTATGGAAGCGCTGCCGAGGCGCTGGAAGGCGTGCTGCACGATGGCATGCTGATCGCAGCGGGGGGCTTTGGCCTTTGCGGTATTCCCGAACTGCTGCTGAACGCGATCCGGGACGCGGGCACCAAGGATTTGACCTTTGCCTCGAACAATGCGGGCGTAGATGATTTCGGCATCGGTATCTTGTTGCAGACCAAGCAGGTCAAGAAAATGATCAGCTCTTACGTCGGCGAGAACAAGGAATTCATGCGCCAGTATCTCGGCGGCGAGCTTGAGCTGGAATTCAACCCGCAAGGCACCTTGGCCGAACGTATGCGTGCGGGTGGTGCGGGCATCCCCGGATTCTACACCAAAACCGGCGTTGGCACCGTGATCGCCGAAGGCAAAGAGCACAAGGATTTCGACGGCGAAACCTATATCCTTGAGCGCGGCATCGTTGCGGATCTGGCGATTGTCAAAGCGTGGAAAGCGGATGACACCGGCAACCTCGTGTTCCGCAAGACGGCGCGCAACTTCAACCCACCAGCGGCCATGTGTGGCAAGATCTGCATCGCCGAGGTCGAAGAGATCGTCCCCCGTGGCAGCCTTGGCGGCGACGCGATCCACCTGCCCGGCATCTATGTGCACCGCATCATTCAGGGTGATCACGAGAAACGCATCGAACAGCGCACAGTGAGGACGGCATAATGGCTTGGGATCGCAATCAAATGGCGGCACGCGCCGCGCAGGAACTGCAAGACGGTTGGTATGTGAACCTTGGCATCGGGATTCCGACGCTGGTGTCCAACTACATCCCCGAGGGGATGGATGTGACCTTGCAGTCGGAAAACGGCATGTTGGGCATGGGGGCTTTCCCCATCGAGGGCGAAGAAGACGCCGACCTGATCAACGCAGGCAAGCAGACCATCACCGAGCTGGATCGCACCTCGTATTTCGACAGCTCGACCTCCTTCGGGATGATCCGCGGCGGCAAGATCGCCATGGCCATTCTGGGCGCGATGGAAGTGGCTGAAAACGGCGACCTCGCCAACTGGATGATCCCCGGCAAGCTGGTCAAAGGCATGGGCGGCGCGATGGATCTGGTCGCGGGTGTGGGCCGCGTTGTGGTGGTCATGGACCACGCCAGCAAGCATGGCGACAGCAAGGTGCTGAAAGAATGCACCCTGCCGCTCACCGGCAAGAACGTCGTTGACCGCATCATCACCAATCTGGGTGTGCTGGATGTCGTTGAAGGCGGGCTGAAGATCGTTGAATGCGCCGATGGCGTCACGGAAGACGAACTGCGCGCCGCGACCGAAGCGACAATCGTCTAATCTGCTGACACGATAAACGACAAGGGGCGCTGCCAGCGATGGCCGCGCCCCTTTTTCCATCCGGCCCCGAACTGGTGTCAGTTCATCGCCGCAAAAACACATCCGTCCGAGATCAGCTCGGGCGGGGTCTGGCACAGGCCCTTGGCGACCTGAAAAGCGGCCAGCACCTTGGGCACATAGTCACGGGTTTCGGCAAAAGGCGGCACGCCCGCGTGTTTGCGCACGGCCCCTTCGCCCGCGTTATAGCCGGCCAGCACCAAGATCGGATCGCGGTCAAATTCGCCCATCAGCCAATCCAGGTATTTTACGCCGCCCGCGATATTCTGCGTCGGGACCATACTATCGGTCACCCCAAAGCGGGACGCTGTATCAGGCATCAGTTGCATCAACCCCTGCGCCCCTGCCCCGCTGATGGCATCGGGGCGTCCTGCGGATTCAACCGTGATCACCGCGAGCACAAGCGCAGGTGACACCTGTGTCCCGATGGTAGAGCGTAGGATGTCGATCCCGTTGGCCTTGGCGATCTCTTGCATCTGTTGCATGCGTGGCGCGGGGATTTTGCTGCTGGCCGTTGCCAGCGTAACCATCGCGGCCTCCAGCCGACCCGGGCCAGATTTCTCGACCGCCGGAGAGACACGATCCCAGAACCAATCATATTGCCCCGGTGACGCTGGCACGATGGCACCGGAGTCGGTTGCGACAACCTCGGGTACGTCGTCGGCCTTGGGTTCGATAAAGACATTGATCCGATTGGTACTGCCCGGCTTGGGCGGTTTTACGCGTTTTGCTTCGAACTTCGGAAACGGCTTGGGCGCGTCTGCCCAGACAGCCGAGGCCGCCAGCATCCCCACCATCAAAGATACGGTCATTCGTCGAAACATCGCTGCCTGCACTGATTATTTAATGCTCTTTTTCAGCAATCTCGCACGGAAACCTTCGCCAGACCAACCAAACATGGCAGGGAACATGGCGATTTCGCCATAATTGATGCAATCCTGCCCCGCTTCCTATCAAGGATAACAAAAAATGAAGATGGAAAATCTTTTCGTATCAGTGAGCTACAATAATTCTGCCAAAAACCGGCCCTGAAAAACGAAATGTCACAATTGCCGCCAAATTCGTGCCCCATTCACAAGGCTATATAGGCTCATACCAAGTCAGCCAGATGCGGAATTGAGAGAGAAGCATCGAAACGGACGACAGGGTTGAGATTGAAAACTTTATGATCCTTGGAGGGACATACCATGATGAACTTTATCAAGAACTTCAAAAACGACGAATCCGGCGCTGTGACTGTTGACTGGGTTGTTCTGACCGCCGCCGTTGTTGGCCTGGCCGTCGCAGCTTACTCCTCGATCGAAACAGGCGCTTCCAACCTGACGTCGAAAACCAACTCCTACATGGCCACACAAAGCCCTGGCTAAATCTGGCGGCTAAGCGTTCGTCGCGCCAAGAGATTTCGCTGGCCGCATTCTGCTCGACAGAATGCGGCCAGTTTTTTAGACCTTCATCACGCAAGGCAAAACAATGCTCTCGAAGCTTATCAAATTCTGGCGAAGCCCAAGCGGTGCGGTCACAGTTGACTGGGTTGTTCTATGTGCAGCCGTGGTATCTCTGGCGGTTCTCATTGTCGTCAGCATGACTACCGGAACTGTGGATCTAGCAGACAGGGTGATGACCCAGACGCCGGGCGATATCTAACCCTAGCGCCCCATAATGACCCAGCTTGGTCGCGGATTATCCATAGTCTGAACACAATCACCGCCTATCCATTGGTATAAGTTTCGCGCCGCGTCCTGAGACCGGCACACACTCAAGAGAGGTAAGTAACATGCGGATGGTTTTTGGACTGGTCCTGCTCGCCGGTATCGCCTTGGCAGGTGGTGCTGTGTATCTGGCAAAGGGCCGCATCGGACAATATCAAGCAGCGCACCAACAGGCCCAAGAGGCTCTGGCACAGATTGTGCCGACGGTTGGTGTATATGTAGCCAACGGGCCGCTGAAATACGGGCAGCGCCTGACCCGCGAAGATGTGCGGCAGGTAAAATGGCCCGAGGATGCGATCCCCGAAGGCACATTTATCGAAGAAGCAGCGCTTTTCCCCGAAAACAGCGATGACCTGCGTGTCGTACTGCGTGCGATGGAAAAAGACGAAGCCATCATGGCGGTGAAGGTGACCGAACCCGGTGCCGATACCGGCCTCACCTCGCAGCTGGAACGGGGCAGCCGTGCTTTCGCGATCCGCGTCGATGTATCAAGTGGCGTCTCGGGCTTCCTGCGCCCCGGTGACCGTGTCGATGTCTACTGGACCGGCCGCATCAACCGGGGCGGCAATGACCGCGCCGATACCGGAGACGTGACCAAACTGATCGAGGCAGGCGTCAAGATCATCGCGATCGACCAAAGCGCCGGCGGCGAACGCAGCGAAGCGGCCATTGCGAATACTGTGACTGTTGCCGTTCAGCCCTATCAAGTTGCCGCATTGGCACAGGCGCAATCGACGGGTGACCTATCCCTCTCGCTCGTCGGGGCAGAGGATGACACCGTCGCCGGCGAGATCGAAGTCGACCAACGCCGCCTGCTCGGCCTGACAGAAGAAACGGTCAAAGTTGAAACGACTACAGAAAAAGTCTGCACCATCCGGACCCGCCGTGGTGCCGAAGTGGTCGAAATCCCGATCCCCTGCACCAACTGATCTGCTTATCAGGCAGGGCAAATACGGACCTCAACACCGCCGCGCATCCCTTAGCGCGGCGTTTTGCCATTTCGGATATGTTGCTGTTAATCCACATATACCCGCCCCCCCCTGTCATTGATTCTTGCAAAAAAACGCAAAGGACCGCACAGTGTCGCAAACGGCGGGCGCAAAGACCCTATTTTGAGGCGTGATCACAAAGGCAGGTCACATGAAAATCGATAAGTTTATTAAAGCAGCCCTATTGGGACTGACCATTGGCGCGATGCCATTTGCATTGACTGCGCCGATCGACGCGCAGGCCAACACGCTCCGTGTGGTCAAGAAGGGCACCAACCGTGTGTTGGAAGTCCCGATGAACCGCGCGGTTGTGGTTGAAAGCGATATCCCCTTTGCCGAGCTTAGCATCGCCAACCCGGGGATCGCAGATATCTCATCCCTCTCCGATCGCACCATCTATGTGCTGGGCAAATCCCCTGGCCTGACCACGCTGACCCTGCTTGATGCGGCCGGTCAGTTGATCACCAACGTGGATGTGCGCGTCGCGGCGGATGTCTCTGAATTCAAGGAACGCCTGCGGCAGATCCTGCCCGGCGAAAAGATCGAAGTGCGCACAGCCAACGACGGTATCGTCCTGTCGGGCATCGTGTCGTCGACCCAACGCCTGCAGCGCGCCCTTGATCTGGCCGAACGCTACGCGCCGGAACGCGTCTCCAACCTGATGAGCGTCGGCGGCATCCAGCAGGTGATGATGAAAGTCCGCTTTGCCGAGATGAGCCGATCTGTCTCCAAATCCCTAAGCGCGTCGCTCGCGTTGAACGGGTTGGTGGGCAATGATCTTGCGATCAACGGCGGGACCAATACGACAAATACGGCAGGCGCGATTGCGAACTCTCTTGGCGGCACGACACCTGCGTCCAACAGCAACGCAGGCGCGGTACTGTTCGGCTTTAACGCAGGGTCCACCCAAGTCGGCCTGCTGCTTGAAGCCCTGGAGCAGAAGGGTGCCGTACGCTTCCTTGCCGAACCAAACCTCGTTGCGCTGTCCGGGCAAGAGGCGACGTTCCTTGCCGGTGGCGAATACCCTGTGCCTGTCGCCCAGACCGGCGACCAGATTTCGGTGCAGTACAAACCCTTCGGCGTAGAGATGAGCTTTATCCCCCGTGTCGTGGATAAAGACCTGATTAACCTCGAACTTAAAGCCGCTGTGTCGGCGATTGATGCCAGCAACAGCGTGTCTTTGGGCAATGGTTTCGACATCTCGGCCTTTACCCGCCGCGAAACCTCGACCACGGTTGAAATGCGCGACGGCGAAAGTTTTGCGATCGCGGGTCTGCTGACCGACGATTTCACCGATAACTCCAGCCAGCTACCCTGGATCGGCGATGTGCCTGTATTGGGCGCGTTGTTCCGCAGCGCGAACTATCAGCGCAGCCAGTCCGAACTGGTGATCATTATCACGGCCCATCTTGTGACCCCCACCCGCGGCGAGGCTTTGGCCCTGCCCACCGACCGGATCAAACCGCCCACGGAAAGCGAATTGTTCCTGTCAGGTCGCACGTCCAAAGGCAGCACAGCACCCACCAAAGGGGCGGCAGGCGAGGTTGCCAAACAGGACTTTAGCGGGTCATATGGCTATGTATTGGATTGATCAGATGACTTCAGCGATCCCTTCGACAGGTAAAATCACCGGGTTATGCGCCGCTTTGGCGATGACCGTAGCAGGCTGCGTCAGCAGCCCTGATCCGGTCTATACCCAGTTCCACCGCGAAGCAGGATCCCTGACCGATCTGGGCACCTTTGGAAACGCCACGCTGAACAACCGTTTGGTGATGACAGGCGAACGCCAGTACACCTTCGATCTGGCCAACCGCTTTGCCGGCGAAGTCGAATCCACGGTGACCTTTGCCTTTAACTCGGCCCAGCTGGACGGGGCCGCGCAGGCTGTGCTGCGGCGCCAAGCGGGATGGATCCGCCAGTTCCCCGAGGTCCGGTTCCGCGTGTATGGCCATACCGATGCCGTCGGTTCGAACAGCTACAACAAGGCGTTGGGCCTGCGCCGAGCACAATCCGTTGTTGCGTTTCTGTCAACGCAAGGCATCAGCCGCAGCCGTCTTGAGGCCGTTGTTTCCTTTGGCGAAACACAGCCGTTGATCGTGACACAGGGCCGCGAACGGGCAAACCGTCGCACAGTGACCGAAGTCAGCGGCTTTGTCGGGCGTCATCCCACCGTTCTGGACGGCAAATACGCGCAGATCATCTATCGCGATTACGTTGCCAGCGCCGTGCCGCCGACTCAGCTATCGGGCGGCGCAACATCGACCGGTACCACGACGGAATAACCGGATAAAAGATACCTCGAGAAAGGCCTGATCGTCGCTGACGGTCGGGCCTTTTGCGTTTCAATCCGGCAAATCACTGCGGATCGTTTCAAAAGACCAAACAATAGAAACTATTTAGCCCCAATCTTGCCCAACTTGGCAGGGATATTCACTGCAATAGGACAGTTGCGCCCGGCCACCGTGGTCTGACGCAGGGGACCGCAAGGCAAAGAACAGGGCGACGCCCGATCCGCCCTTGCCGCGCCCCAAAGAGAAGAAGGGGAAGTTTAGGTATGAGCAGCAGTATGCCACAGATTGACGCACCACAGATCATCGCCTGCACTGTCAGCCGTGATGTACAGAACTTTGACCTGCTGATCGAGGATATGGAATCAGCTTTGGGCGAAGCCTGGGGTGATCTCGGCTTTTCTGAAAGCCTCGCTTTTTTCAGCCAGCCCGAAGCGGCGACGCTCGAGTTGATTGCACTGGCACTTGATTCCGAGGACGAAGAGAACCTGCCGATGATGTCCGAAATCATCTCGCAGGCCAAATCGCGTCATATCAAGGTGATCCTGATCGCCGAAGACATGTCCCCGGCCTCGCTCCATTCTCTGTTACGTCAAGGTGCGGATGAATTCGTCCCCTACCCGCTGCCCGAAGGCGAATTGGCGGCGACCATCGAACGTCTGCGCGCAGGCCCCGAGCCCACAGCCGAACACACCGAGGCAGGCCCCAAGCTGAAACCCGGTGCCGATAAAGACGGCGCTGTGATCGTGGTACATGGTTTGGCCGGTGGCACCGGTGCGACGAGCATGGCCGTTAATCTGGCGTGGGAACTGGCGACCTCCGACAAAAAGAATCCACCAAAGGTCTGCCTGCTGGATTTCGATCTGCAGTTCGGGGCCGTGGCGACCTATCTGGACCTGCCGCGCCGCGAAGTTGTCTATGACATGCTGATCGAGACAGACGAGATGGACGAGGAAAGCTTTGGTCAGGCCCTGCTGACCTATGAAGACACGCTTCAGGTCCTGACCGCCCCCGCCGATATGCTGCCGCTTGATCTGATCACCTCGGAAGATGTGACGCGGATTCTGGATATGGCGCGCAACCAGTTCGACTACGTTGTTGTCGATATGCCGTCGACGCTGGTGCAATGGACCGAAACCGTGCTGAGCAATGCGCATGTCTATTTTGCCATGCTCGAACTGGATATGCGCTGCGCCCAAAACGCCCTGCGTTTCAAACGCGCGCTGCAATCCGAAGAGCTGCCGGTCGAAAAGCTGCGTTATGTCATGAACCGCGCGCCGAAATTTACCGACCTTAACGCCAAAGCGCGGGTCAAACGGATGGCAGAAAGCCTTGGTATTTCCATCGACGTGCAGCTGCCTGATGGCGGCAAGCAGGTGACGCAGGCCAACGACCACGGTCTGCCGCTCGCCAATACCGCCGCCAAGAACCCGCTACGCCGCGAGATCGCAAAGCTCGCGTCTTCTATCCACGACCTCAAGGCTGACGAAGCCAAAGCCGCCTGATCCGGCCCAAGCGCCAGATAATTTAGAAAGAGTATTCAGATGTTCTCGAAGTATAAAAAGCCAGGTGACGTTGCCGTAGCCACACCCGCCCCAAAGGCGAAGGCTCCCGCGCCCCAGCAACAGCCAGAGGAAGCGGTCGCGCCCAAACCCGCCAGCATGCGCCGCGTGGCTCAAGCCGCAACCGTCGCCCCGCAGGATCGCGACGTGAAGCGCAAGCAACGCATGAGCGACATCAAGCTCGAACTGCACCGTGCCCTGCTTGAGAACCTGAACCTCGCCGCCCTTGAACATGCCTCGGAGCAGGATCTGCGCAGCGAGATCAACGAAATCTCGACCGAGATTCTGGCCGAGAAATCCATCGTGTTGAACCGCGAGGACCGCGTTCAACTGAACTCCGAACTGTATGACGAGGTGACCGGCCTTGGTCCGCTGGAAACGCTGCTGAAAGACGACAGCGTCAACGATATTCTGGTCAACGGCCCGCAACAGATCTTTGTGGAACGCGCGGGTAAACTGCAGCTGACCGACGTGACCTTCAAAGACGAAAAGCACCTGCTGCGGATCATCGACAAGATCGTTTCCGCCGTTGGCCGTCGCGTCGATGAAAGCAACCCTTATGTCGATGCGCGCTTGAAAGACGGCTCGCGTTTCAACGCTATGGTCCCGCCGATTGCCGTGGACGGCAGCCTTGTCTCCATTCGTAAGTTTAAGAAAGACAAACTCGGCATTGATGATCTGGTAAGCTTTGGGGCCTTCTCGGAAGAGATGGCAGCCTATCTGCAAGCCGCCGTCGCCACCCGTCTGAATATCATCGTCTCGGGCGGTACAGGTTCTGGTAAAACCACCACGCTGAACGCGCTGTCATCGTTTATTGCCAACGATGAACGTATCCTGACCATCGAAGACACCGCCGAATTGCAACTGCAACAGACCCATGTGGGCCGCATGGAAAGCCGCCCGCCCAACGTTGAAGGCAAGGGCGAGGTATCCCCGCGCGACTGTCTGAAAAACGCCCTGCGGATGCGTCCTGACCGGATCATCGTCGGCGAGACGCGCGGCGAGGAAGTGATCGACATGCTGCAGGCGATGAACACCGGCCACGACGGGTCGATGACCACGATCCACGCCAACTCTGCCCGCGATGGTGTCAGCCGTCTGGAAAACATGATCGCCATGGCCGGTATCGAAATGCCGCTGAAAGCGGTCCGCAGCCAGATCTCGTCGGCTGTGAACCTGATCGTACAAGCGTCGCGCTTGCAGGACGGGTCGCGCCGCATGACGTCGATCACCGAAATCACCGGCATGGAGGGCGACGTGATCTCTATGCAGGAAATCTTCCGCTTTCAGCGCGTCGGCCTGACCCCCGAAAACAAGATCATCGGCCACTTCACCGGCACCGGCGTGCGCAGCCACTTCTCTGAACGTTTCAAGATGTGGGGCTATGACCTGCCATCGTCGATCTATGAACCCGTTGTGGTCAAGTAAGGATTATCAATCATGAGTGCAGAACCCATTATCTATGGCCTGATCTTCGTCGGTGTCCTTGTGCTGGTCGAAGGGCTGTATCTGGTCGCTTTCGGTAAATCCATCAGCCTCAACAGCAAGGTCAACCGCCGGCTTGAAATGCTGGAAAAAGGGGCCCGCCGCGAAGAGGTTCTGGACAAGCTGCGCAAGGAAATGCAGCAGCACATGGATAATAAATCCATTCCGGTCTATTCCCTGCTCGCCGAGAAAGCACAAAAGGCCGCGATCGCCTTTGCGCCGAAACAGCTGATCATGATCATGGCCGGCCTCTCGGTCGTCGCCTTTCTGGGGCTGACCATCGGCACCAATACCGAAGTACCCGTACGCATCCTGATCTCTGTCGGGATCGGTGTCGGGGCGGTATTTTTCTGGATCTCGTCCAAAGCGAAAAAGCGTATGGACATGATCGAAGAGCAACTGCCTGACGCGGTGGAACTGATGGTGCGGTCGTTGCGCGTGGGCCACCCTTTCACCAGCGCGATCTCTATCGTGTCCAAGGAAATCCAGGACCCGCTGGCGTCGGAATTCGGCGTAATTGCCGATGAGACCGCCTATGGCCGAGACATCGGCGAGGCGCTCAAGGATATGGCCGAACGGCTTGATATGCAGGATTTGCGCTTCCTCGCGGTGGCTGTGACCATCCAGCAGCAATCGGGGGGTAACCTTGCCGAAATCCTTGCGGGGTTGGCCAAGGTCATCCGCGCCCGCTTCCGCCTGTTCCGCCGCGTGCGTGCTATCACTGCCGAGGCGAAATGGTCCGGCAAGTTCCTGTCTGCCTTCCCGATCCTCGCGCTGATCGTGATCAAACTCGGTGACCCGCATTACTATGACGAAGTCATGACCCACCCGCTGTTCATCCCCGGCTGTATCGCGGTTGTCCTGTTCCTGTCGCTTAACCTCATCGTCATGCGCAAGCTGACCGATATCAAAGTCTAAGGGGGCCTCACTGTGAATATTCTCAACTCACTCGACACCGCACTTGGTCCCATGGGCTGGATCGCCATTCTGGGCGCATTGGGCCTAACCATGGTGGGCGCAACGCTTGTCATGATCCTGCGCCAGCCCGAAGACCCTTTGGCCAAGCTCAAACGGAGCCAGACCGAGGCTGCCGATGCAGGCAAGCAACAGCGCCTGCGCCAGTCGGACCGCAACGAGAAGCTGCAAAAATTCGCCAAGTTCCTCGAACCTGAAGACGTGGAAGAGCTAAGCGCCAAGGCGCTGCTGCTGCGTCAGGCGGGCTATAGCTCGCGCGATGCGGTACGGTTCTTTCACTTTGCCCAGATGGCGCTTGGTATTGCCGGGCTGGTGATCGGCACCGTCTACATCAACTTCCTTGGCGGCGGCGAAGGCATGACCACCAACAAGATGATGCTGTATACCGTGGGCCCCGGCGGCATCGGATATTTCCTGCCGCGCTATTGGGTGACCCGCCGCGTCGCCGAGCGAAAAGAGGAAATCACACGCGGTTTCCCCGATGCGCTGGACATGATGCTCGTCTGCGTCGAAGCCGGCCAGTCGCTTGATCAATGTATCGTCCGTGTGGCCCGCGAATTGCGCGCCTCCTACCCTGCGCTGGCGGAAGAGTTCGAAATCGTCGCCTATGAGATGAAGGCCGGTAAAGACAAGGTCAGCGTGCTGAACGCCATGGGCGAACGCTGCGGCGTGCAAGATGTGTCGTCCTTTGTGACGGTGCTGGTACAATCCGCCGCCTTCGGGACATCCATCGCCGACGCGCTGCGGGTCTATGCCGCCGAGATGCGCGACAAACGCGTGATGCGCGCCGAAGAGGCCGCAAACAAGTTGCCAACCAAGATGACACTTGCCACAATGATGCTGACCGTTCCTCCGCTGCTGATCATTCTGGTCGCGCCATCGGTGATGAACATTACCAAACTAGGTCAGTAAGGCTCTGCATGATCCACATTCCCAAGCGCGCGTTACCCTTCAGGCTCGCGCTTTGTATGACCCTGATCGCCGGATTGGCCGCTTGCTCTGCAGGCGGTCTTTCCGCGTTTGGGGGCAAGCGCGCCAGCCCTGACAACCCCTTTGCCCCCGGTGTCAACACCCGCAAGGACGCCGAAGACGGGGTAGAGGTCGCCCACCGTCTGATGCGCGCGGGCGAATACGAACTGGCCATCCGCGCCTTCAACCGCGCCGCGCTCGCCTCCCAGTTGGACGCCGAAATCCTGTCGGGACTGGGCAGCGCCAACCTTGGGCTGGGGCGATTGGGTCAGGCGGAAAAGCTGCTGCGCGACGCTGTAGAAAAGGACGAAACCCACCCCGAGGTCTGGAATAATCTCGGCGTTGTGTTGATGGAGCGCGGCAAACTCGCCGAAGCCCAGCTGACCTTTCGCAAGGCCTATGCGCTCGATAATGGCGAAAGTGACGCAATCCGTGACAATTTGCGCTTAGCACTCGCAAAATCGGAAAACTCTGTTACGATCCCGGATCAAGAAGACAGTTATAAATTGGTGCGGCGCGGCTCGGGCGACTATCTGGTTCGGCCAGCATCATAACGAGGCAGAGCAGTAAAAGGACGCAAAAATGCGCCACCCTATCCTATTGGCCGCCTGCATTGCAGGCGTCGTCGCAGTAGCAGGCTGCGGCAAGAAATCCGGCGAGGATACCGTCACCCGCGCCTTCCAGGACGTGAACGTCGTGGATGAAAGCAACCTCAACGATGTGATGCTGACAGTGGCCGACCCGAACGAGGCGGTCAGCTATTTCACCCGCACCGCGCAGGAAAACCCCGACCGCATCGACATCCAGCGCAGCTTGGGCAAATCCCTGATCCGCGCCAAGCGCAACCAAGAGGCCGCATCGGTCTGGGGCAAAGTTGCCGCTTCCAAGGATGCCACCGCCGACGACAAGGTTGATTACGCCGATGCGCTGATCCGCGCGGGCGATTGGGCCAAGGCGGAAAAGACGCTGGATTCCGTCCCGCCCACCCATGAAACCTACAACCGTTACCGGCTTGAGGCGATCGTCGCTGACAGCAAGCAGGAATGGGACAAGGCCGACAGTTTTTACGAGATCGCCATTGGTCTGACCACCAAGCCCGGTTCGGTCATGAACAACTGGGGCTACTCCAAACTGACGCGCGGCGACTATCAGGCTGCCGAACGCCTTTTCGGCGAGGCCGTAAAGCAGGATTCAACGCTGTTTACCGCCAAGAACAACCTGATCCTCGCCCGTGGCGCGCAACGTGAATACAGCCTCCCCCCGATCGAGATGGACCAGACGGAGCGCGCGCAACTGTTGCACACCCTCGCCCTCTCCGCGATCAAGAAGGGCGACGTTGAAACCGGTAAAGGGCTGCTGCGCGACGCCATCAGCACCCACCCGCAGCACTTCGAGGCCGCCGTCCGGTCGCTGCGCGCGCTGGAAAACGCAGGCTAACGCGTGGAGATCACCAACTCCGCAGCGCTGTGGTTCCTGCCCTTCGCGCTGCCCCTTTGTGCCTATACGATCTACACCGATCTGGCCTTTATGCGGATCACCAATGTCACGGTGATCGCATTGGCCGCCGTGTTTGTGCTGATCGGCCCGATCGCCCTGCCCTTTGACAGCTACCTCTGGCACCTGCTGGCGATGGTGGTAGCCCTTGTTGTGGGCATCTTCATGAACGCAGGCGGGCTGATGGGCGCGGGGGATGCGAAATTCATCGCCGCCGCCACGCCCTTTATCGCGCTCGGGGATGTGCGCTTTGTCATGGCACTGTTCATGGCAACGCTGGTTGCCGCCTATATCATTCACCGCGCCGCCAAATATTCCCCCCTGCGCAAGCTTGCCCCGCAATGGGTCAGCTGGCACGAAGCCAAGAAATTCCCCATGGGCCTCGCCCTTGGCACTGTGCTTGCCGCATATTTAATGCTCGGTGCCTACTTCGGGGCCTGATTTCGCCATATTCAACCGCTACGCCTTGGGGCACGCCCGTGTCCCCATGAAAGAAGCCTTCATGAATATGCAAACCAGCGCCGTCATGGCCCCCCCTCCGCCGCGCACCATCCAAGAGATGAAGCTGCCCGTGGTGATGATGCGCGACATCATGATCAAGACGATGTTCCGCAAGAACGTCACTATGGTCAGCGAGCTCGCAGCGGCGATCTGCCTGCCGCTTCAGGTCACGCAGGAACTGGTGGATCTGTCGCGCGAACAACGCCTTCTCGAAGCGACGGGCACGCTCAACGCGAATAACGGCAATGAAATGGGCTACCAGCTGACCGATCTGGGCAAGGCCCGCGCGTTGGATGCCTTGGCGCAATCGGAATACTTCGGGCCGATGCCCGTGCCGCTTGATGTCTACCGCGAACAGATCAAGCGCCAGTCCGTGCGCAATATGCAAATCACCCGTGCAAAACTCGAAGCCGCCATGGGCCATCTGGTGCTCCCGTCCGAGCTGATCGGCAACCTTGGCCCAGCCGTGACGGCCGGTCGCTCCATCCTGATGTACGGCCCCCCCGGCAATGGTAAATCAAGCATCTCCAACGGGATTCGCGACGCGCTTGGCGACCGGATCTATGTCCCCCGCGCGATTGAATACGCCGGTCAGGTGATCACGGTCTATGACCCCATCGTGCACACCGCCATTTCCGAGGAAAAACAAGACCCGAAATCCCTGCGCCGCGTGACGCGCTTTGACACCCGCTATGTCAAATGCGAACGCCCCACAGTGATCACCGGGGGCGAACTGACGCTCGATATGCTTGATCTGGTCTACAACCCCACCGCACGGACCTATCAGGCCCCGCTGCAACTGAAATCCACCGGCGGCATCTTCATCGTCGACGACCTTGGCCGACAGGCAGAATCGCCACAGGCGCTGGTCAACCGCTGGATCGTGCCGCTGGAAGAAAACAAGGACATCCTCGCCCTGCAATCGGGCGAGAAGTTCGAAGTTCCCTTCGACACGCTGGTGGTCTTCTCCACCAACTTCCACCCCAATGAGATCTTCGACCAGGCCGCCCTGCGCCGGATCTTCTTCAAGATCAAGATCGACGGGCCCAATCAGGAAAACTTCCTCAAGATCTTTGCCATGGTCGCAAAGAAAAGAAACATCAAACTGGACGAGGCGACGCTGATCCATTTGCTGAAAACAAAATACCCCACGATCAACAATGTGTTTGCCAACTATCAGCCGATCTTCTTGATCGACCAGATGATTTCCATCTGCGATTTCGAAGGTATCCCGCACCAGATGCGCCCTGATCTGATTGACCGAGCTTGGGCCAATATGTTCGTCGAGGATGAAACCATCGTCAGGTAGCACCGCGCTCGAAACGGGCGCGGGCATCCGCTTCATTTTGCCAGATAAACTCCGGGGGTGCGGGGGCTGGCCCCCGCGTGCAAACAGCCTATCTTGCACCCCATGCAGACCCTGCCCCCCAAGTTCTCCGACTGGTTCGCCACCAAAGGCTGGTCCATCCACCCCCACCAGCAAGACATGCTGGACCGCGCCGAGGTGCCCGCCCTGCTGTTGATCGCGCCGACCGGGGGCGGCAAGACGCTGTCGGGTTTTCTCCCCACGCTGGTCGATCTGGCCGAGGGCGGTCACGAGGGGATGCACACGCTCTATATCTCGCCGCTCAAGGCGCTGGCCGCGGATATCAAGCGCAACCTCACCACCCCGGTGACGGAAATGAGCCTCCCCATCCGGATCGAGGACCGCACCGGCGACACCTCGCAAACGCGCAAACGCCGGCAACGCGCCGACCCGCCTCATATCCTGCTGACCACCCCCGAAAGCCTTGCGCTGCTGACCTCCTACGAGGATGCACCGCGCATGTTCAAAGGGCTCAAACGTGTCGTGATCGACGAGATCCACGCGCTGGCCGACAGCAAGCGGGGCGACCAACTGATGCTGGCACTGGCGCGGCTGCAACGCCTGTGCCCGGGGCTGAAACGGGTGGGCCTGTCAGCCACCGTCGAAGATCCCGCCGCCATCGCGCATTTCATGGCACGTCACCCCGACCCCTGCCCGATCCTGCTGGCCGATCCCGGCCCGCCGCCCGACATCCGGATGCTGCGCACGGACGCGGCCCCGCCGTGGTCCGGCAATGGGGCTGCCTATGCGATTCCGGCGGTGCTCGACCAGATACGCCAGCATAAAACCACCCTGATCTTCCACAATACCCGCGCTCAGGCCGAGATTTTCTTTCACAATCTCTGGCTCGCCAACGAAGATAGCCTGCCCATCGGCATCCACCACGGCTCGCTCGATCGGCAGCAACGCGAACGGGTCGAAGCCGCGATGGTGCGCGGTGATCTGCGCGCGATTGTGTGCACCGGCAGCCTTGATCTGGGGATCGACTGGGGCGATGTCGATCTCGTGATCCAGATCGGCGCCCCGAAGAATGTCAAACGGCTGGTCCAGCGCATCGGGCGGGCCAACCACCGCTATAACGCGCCCTCCAAAGCGCTGCTGGTGCCTGCCAACCGGTTCGAGGTGGTCGAATGTGTCGCCGCCCTCGACGCCGTATTGGCAGGAGAGCTTGACGGCGACCCGCGCGGCCCCGGCCCCCGCGATGTGTTGTGCCAGCATATCCTGATCACCGCCTGCGCCGGCCCCTTCGACGCTGACGCGCTCTATGCCGAGGTGACCTCGGCCGGGGCCTATGCCAGCCTCAGCCGCGCCGCCTTTGACGCCTGCCTCGATTTCTGTGCCACAGGCGGCTACGCCCTGCGCGCCTACGACAGATGGCAACGTCTGATGTGCACCGACGGCAAATGGCACCTGCGCGACCCCCGCAGCAGCCAGCGTATCCGTATGAACATCGGTACCATTCAGGACACGGACACGCTGAAGGTCCGCATGAAGCGCAACCGCGGCGGTGCCCCTTTGGGCGAAATCGAGGAAGGTTTCGCCGCCTCGCTCAGCGCGGGCGACACATTCCTGATCGGCGGCCAGATCGTCAAATACGAAGGGCTGCGGGAAATGACCGTAGAGGTCAGCCGCTCCGCCGCCAAGAAACCACGCGTCGCCACGTTCATGGGCACCAAATTCGCCACCTCGACCCAGCTCTCCGCCCGCGTGCAACGCATGTTCACCCAAGACAGCTGGCCCGAGTTGCCGCGCCACACGGCCGAATGGCTGACCCTGCAACGCGAGGTCAGCCAACTGCCGCAGCCGGGCCGACTGCTGATCGAAAGCTTCCCCCATGAGGGCCGCGCCCAGACGGTCTTCTACGGCTTCGCCGGACGCAACGCGCAGCAAACGCTCGGCCTGCTGCTGACAAAACGGATGGAGGAACTGGGCCTCAACCCCCTGGGCTTCGTCGCCACCGATTATGCCACGCTGATCTGGGGGCTGGATCCGGTCGACGACCCCGCCCCGCTCGTTGATGCCACAGCCCTGCATGACGGGTTGGACCATTGGCTGGCCGGCAATGCGGTGATGAAACGCACGTTCCGCGCCGCCGCCACCATCGCGGGGCTGATCGAACGGAACACCCCCCAAGCCCGTAAGTCTGGCCGGCAGGCGACCCTCAGCTCTGATATCCTGTATGACACCTTGCAGAAATACGAACCCGATCACCTCCTGCTCGATATCACCCGCGAAGAGGCCCTGCGCGGGCTGGTCGACTTTGGCCGGATCGAGGAAATGCTGCATCGTATCAAGGGCCGGATTGACCACCGTATCCTCGACCGTGTCAGCCCGCTGTCCGCACCGCTGTTTCTGGAAATGGGTCGCGTGCCGGTCAAAGGGCAGGCAGAAGAACGTCTGCTGGCCGAGGAATCCGCGCGGTTGATGGAAGCCTCCGGCCTCGCACAGATCACACCCGCGCCGGATAACATCCCCCTCAAACGGTGCTAGACATGGCAATCCCTGCGCAGCTGAGTATTTTTGAAAGGGTGAATTAACTTTCGCTTAGGTATTTTGCCCCATGATCACCCCGCGGTACAGGCTGGAGAGCCGATGACCGCAAAGGGTGAAGACGCCCCCACGCCCCTCGGGATCAGCGGGGGCGTCTTCCGCTTCACCCTTTTTCAAATACTCCTGCGCCCCGCCATAGGCGCGTCCATCGGCCAGCGCCCCTTGCGCCCGCGGGCAAACTTGGTGATGAACGCAGCATGAACATCGGGTATGAATTCGACTTTTGCGGCGCGCGGCTGACGGCGCTTGGCTCTGG
>TARA_R100001143_G_scaffold21406_2_pt1 | contig 17958 bp, 26 predicted proteins | sample TARA_R100001143 | Tara Oceans TARA_R100001143 (sample SAMEA2621300) | marine metagenome | biome: marine biome (ENVO:00000447); feature: mesopelagic zone (ENVO:00000213); material: "saline water (ENVO:00002010), including plankton (ENVO:xxxxxxxx)" | depth 800 m | reverse complement strand
GGGAACATGGAGGGAGTAGAACCTAGAAAAACAAATGTTCCAGTTCATTCAGGAGAATCAGAATATGATGGATCAATTAAAGCAGTACATCAAGTGAAGGAAGATAAGATTCCTGTCCCATATCTTGCAGCAGTCAAGGTTAAGGACATCTACGAGAGTGCTAGTGACAAGATAACTCAAAAGGTTCTCCTAGAGGATTCTACGAGTTCTATCATTCTAACTATATTTTCTAACAATGAATTGAAACCTTTAGAAAAAGGTAAGACCTACAATATTACTAAGCTTAAAACAAATATCTATAATGATAGTTTTAGTTTGAATACAACTGGAGCTACTACGGTAATAGAAGATGTTGAAAATGTGGAATGGTTACATGACGAGAAAGAGATTATGGTGAATGATGGATTTGATTTAATATGATGTATGTAAACAGAGAATATTCACAAGCACAGTTTGAGGATTATAATAAAAGAATGAACAAACAAATTAAAGAAGATGTGATTGAAGATTTCTTTAGAATTAATGAAGCAGTTGTTAATCATAAAAAACAATTACATCACGACCCAAATGAATATGAATGAATTAGAATGGTATATTGATTATCTTGATTTTCAAATGATGATGAAACATAAGGATAATAAGATCACTCCTATCGATAATGATTATATAATATTACAATCGATCAAAGTCATTTTGAAGCATCTATCTTCGCTGGAAAGTTCCAGTGGAAACTAGGGGGGGTCTATGGTTCAACATGAGCAGGATTTATAGATTGATTATTCCAAAAATATAAACCTATTCCTATAAATCCAACAGCTACAGCAGAGATAGAAAGTATATCTGCAAGAAAGAAATAAAATAGTTGTTCTCCGTAGACAGTTGCATTCCTGAATAACATATTTACGAATGCAGAAGATCCCCAAAGAACTAATCCTCCACATAGAATTTTTATACCTGAATCGGTATTAGTCCACCAGTTATCATGGCCCAATGCTCTAGAGATACTAATGTCTGAGCCACTAGTATTAATTACTAAGCCTAGCAGCAGTAAAGCCCAAGTGAGAGTAAGCGTAGTGAAAGTGAACACAAGTACTCCAATTATAAGAGCTGCTACAATTGGAGCTACACTTATTATCCTAATATGGTTCAGTTTGTCTTCTGGAACCCAATAGTCTACAGAAAGCCCAAATACGTCCAGTGTGGGATTATAACCCAATATCTTAGCCATAAGGTAATGAATTAATTCATGTAGCACTACAGCACCTATATAGACTCCAAAATAGAGTAGGTACTGTAGATAGTCCATATCAACCGGACATCTTCCTGTAGAATACATAGAATGCAGCTACGACAGAGAATAGTACGATAAGATACCATGCCTCTACTAATGGGCCATAATTAACTACTTGGAATACGAATCCAGAAATGATTATACCAAGTAATGCAAGTATGACCATAGATTGATTTGTTATAGCCAAATAAACTAAGATTCCTGCAAGCAGTAGTATGGCAAAACCAACACCGTTAAATGAATTATTAAATGGACAGACTACAGCATCAATGAATTGCCCATCTATCCAGAAGCCAATATAATCACTTTGAGTTGCAGCATCCCCCAAACAATTAGTTCCAAGATCTTGAGCCATATTTATTACACCTTTTTATTTGTTATTAAGAACCAGCCAGTAGCTACTGATCCCAATAGTACCATTGTTACACTAACTTTAGATACCCATGCAGGAACCAACGGCAGATTTACCAGCATACCAGTGATGTTTGTAACAGCATCAAACAATCCTCGTATATTCTGAAAGAATTTGATGTTGGCAGATAGAGCTTGTAACATGTTTGGTTCAGTCTCCATATTTTCTAAGTCAGCTACAGCTACAGTTACCCCTGCTTCGTTTCCTAAATCGGTGGAAGCATCTATTCCAAAATCACCAGCTACACCTGTTAAAGTTAAAGCAGTACTAGCAGTTATAATGAATATCATTATTGTAAGGATGGTGATAAAACTTCCAACGAATTCTATTTTTGCCATTATTAATTACCTTTAGTCCTTGATGTTCCAAACCAATACAATACGGCTAATACCATAGCAAATCCGTAAGAGAGAGGATTGATTTCTGGTGGCATCCATCCGAATATGCCGAGAGTGTAGGCTACTGCTACGATGATTACTCCTGCAAATCCTTTATTAGTCATGGCTCCTGCTCCTGCTGTTGTTAAGACGAGGAATGCTATTGCAATAGTGTTTAACCAAAATTCATCCATAGGGATTACTCCACTAAGTATTCCTTGTTTGTTTATTAATCTATTTTCTGTCACTTTTGTATAATCACTAAAAACAGATTGACCTGTGCCATTTATAACACCCGCTTGAGCGAACTGTCTCCAAAATTGTACATGCACGCTTAATGTTCGGTTCATAAGAGCAGGTCCAATAGTTCCAGACAGTCCTTCGGAAGCAGTAATGTTTCCACAATCAACAGGGTTACAGAATTGAGGAGACGTCCAAATCCTTGTGTCATTACCATACAGAGTTACATACCAAGTAAAATTAGAAGTCCGTTGGTCAGGGTCATCATACCGTAAACGGATAACTTGATTTGCAAGATCTGAATCATCTACTGTGGCATTCCAAGAACTACCTGGAGCAACACTTAGTTTGGCATCTGTTGTTTTAATTTCAATTATTAATGGATTGGTTGTTGGTCTTTCGGCAGTTGGTACGAACCCACCTAAACTCCTAACATCTCCAGCAGAGTTTGATACTTCTATATTGTATCTTTCCAGAGTATTGAGTGTTGCATTAAATACTTGTGGGTTTCCTAAGTGATCACCAGACATTGTAAGGTAAGTGGATAATCCTTGAAATGTAACGTTACCAGGGTCGTAGCTGGTGACATTTATCGGCTTCTTGATAACGAAAGAAATATCAGAATCTGGAGAGTAGCTTCCCGTATAATCTACAATCTGTATGTGGGTATTGGTAGAAGGTTGGGTTTTATTTAATAAGAAAATAGTATTCTGAAATCCTAAGTTTCCAATCAATGTTGTTCTTGGATGATAGCCTACGGCTTGAGAGATAACTACAAACTCAGAAGTAACAGGTAGTCCGGTTAAATCTATTTGTCCATTACTGGTTGTCTTTGTTATAATATTTACTCCCTGATCAAACTCATGGAAATCAATATCTTCATAGAATTTTAAAGTAACACTTGTTGTATTAATAATGTTATGTGGTTCAGGGGTTTCTTCTCTAATGTATAAAATTCCTAATGGTTGTATTGTTACTGCTTGACTTGTTTTAACTGGAACCTCATCAAAATGTGTATACCCTGTTGCATTTGCAATAGCAACATCCAGTCCGACATTATTGAATGGATTAATCATGCCCCATTGTTGTCCGGCTGTTGTGTTAGGAACAATAATTGTTCCACCAGAAGTTGATGAATATATAAAATCAATAGCGGTATCGTTTGTATTAATGTTAGTAAAATTCACAGCAGTAATACCACCGGCAAATGAGAGTTCGTTTTTATCTTGTGGATTGATAGTTACATTCCCATTAAGCACATTCATAGCTGTAACGTTTGTCCAGGTTCCATTCCAGTATCCAGGGTACATAGCTATAGTTGCATTGTTACCATGGAACGTTACGTTCTGAAGTGTGACCGAACTGGAAGTGAACAAGTCTCCGCTTTCTATTTCTTCATCACCTAACAAAGATACTTCAACACCAGTACTTGTAAGAAAATCCGTTCCTGCTGAAGCAGACCATGATGTTGCGATTGCTGCTGCTGCTACTGAAGATAGTAGTAAGAGTATTATTAAAGCAGAGAAGATTCGTTTCCTTTCCATTATGTTGTGTACCTTAAAGTGTTTAAATAAATAGGGCTTCCAGAAGCAGACTTACAGTAGAACCCTATCCCGTTGTTTCCGTCTTGGGCTGAGTTTGTACTTGATAAAGCTCCTCCATTAAGTATAGAGAGTCCTGTGGTTTTATCTATGCAGTCGATTGTTGTTGTAGTTCCAGAGGTATCTTTCCAATCTACAGAAAGTTCTAACCACGTACCAATCGGTCTACTTGAAAACGTTGTACTATCTAGTGTGCTTGGTGATCCTCCAGTTGCTACGGCATATAAAGCAGAGTTTCCTTTGTAATCTAACTGTAGTCGGTAAGTCTGGTTGTTGGCTGCTCCACATCCAAAGTAAAGAATAATTTGTTGGTAAGTTGCACCGGTCGAACTCATGTAAATATCTAACTTGATAGTATCTCCCACAGCAGGATATGCGGGAAGTGTTGAACTCCCATTGGTACTTATTAATGTAGAAGCAGTACTTGTTTCATGTGCGCAAGAGTCAGGAGATAAAGTGACAGGACTTGCTACTGTTGTGTACAAACCTCCACTGTAGTTTAATTGGTAGTTGGCTGTGTTTAGAGCAGAGAAATCTTCTATGACTGTATATGTAGGTGCTAAGGCTGCTGTGCTGTGGCCTTGTAAGACTGTCCCACCTCCTACGTCACTATATACTTTAAACCACGGCCTGTCCGCTGTTCCGGCACTTGGATCAAGTAATGGTACTGCTCCTACCCCCGAAGGAGTATATACCTTAAAGACGGAATAGACATCGGCTCCGAAGTCTGCGAGTTCGAACACTGGCAGACTTTGAACTCCTGTTGCTGTGTAGACTTTGATGTCTCCAATTTGTGCCATATTATATTCTCCTTAATCCGCTGACGTATCATACCAACAATCTCCTACTGTTGTGGCACTACCTGGTGTTCCATTATACTGGGCTAGATTAAACCATTCAGTGTTTGACATATCAACACGGTCAGCAGATAAATCAATAACCGTAGTGTCTGATGGTCCAGCTATTGTAGCTACCTGTGCTTTGTTTGCAGAGATTTGCCCAGACGTTGTATCGGCTGCTGATGCCGTTCCAGTACCTAACCCTATAAGAGCTGCTACACCCATTCCTCCTAACATTAATCGACGGGAGAGAGTTGGTTCTTTTACTTGTTCGACAAACTCTTCAGGGGTCATGCCACTTTTTTCAATGGCTATTAAGAGTCTTTCTAATGTATTACTCATGACTATATAAATGTAACCTCACTTTTTAAATGCATCGGGCTAATAGCCTCCACCGTAAGCTTCGAATACACCAGGATCAGAACCCATATCTAAATCTGTGGAATCCTCAATAGAACCAAGCATATCCCATTCAGTTTCCTCTGTACTCCTATTACCACCTTCTCTTTCAAATACAAGAGCTGTTAGTTTGTATATAGCTCCAGCAAATACAATTAACGGGACCCATACTAAAATGACTTTAGCTACATTGTCAAACAACGTGGGAATGTCTTTACCACCTAATGTTGGATCTCCGTCTGCTGAAACAATGAGAGTGAAGTTATAAATGAGACTGTCATAGATAGGACCAAAGACCATATAGAAAACTCCAATGAATACAAAGAGAATAAAGATACCAGCCAATGCTCGCATGACTCCATTGATGGCTCCGGTGGTTGCATAGCCAGTTCCTTTAAACAGTTCTCCTCTTTTTAATCCTATAGCACCCATACCTTTCCCCATTGAAGATTCTAATGCCGATAAGTCATCCATGGTTTTCGCACCGGCTGTTTTAATTAAGTCACCAGTTCCTACGAATTCTACGTTGGGAAATTTGCCAGGTTCCCCTTCCAGTCCTAATGTTTGTGCAGTTTCTTTTCCGATTGTAAGTTGTTCATTACGTTGCTTGATTAACTCTTTCCTTAATCGTGGATCTTTTTCAGCTCTGAGTTGGGTTCCAAATCGGTCATACAAAAGAAGTGCTCGGTTATACCTATCTTTTGTTTCTTTATCTTCGCCTGCTCTTGCTTTATCTTTTATCTCCATTGAGCGTTGAGAAGAGATACCTGAAGCACCTTGGGAATATCCAGTCGAACGATAGTCTAATACATCTCTTGCGTCTTCTGCACGCCTTGTAGTTAGATTTCCAGGAAGACTGGCTCTTGCACTATCGATTGACATTTCTGGGCTGTCGAATGTTTCAAATAAATCTTGTGTTCCCCAAGCAGCCCCGAATTGATCCGTTCTATTCGGGTTTGCTCTGGCAGCTCGGCCTCTTGCTACCCTTCGTTGGTCATCTATAGCCCCTTGGGCTTCTGCTGCTTGCTGCTGCTGTCCCGATCTCCAGCTTGCGTATCGCTTGCCGTGTGACGATTCTCCTGATGCCCCTGTAAATCCACCTTGGAAATCAAATGGGTCTGCCCCTCCCAAATCATCAAATCTCTGATCTTCATACCGTTGTCTTCGGGCATTCTCAGCCATCCTTTGTTCCACCATTCTATGTAACGGTGGTTGTGATACACCCTGGTTATACGTTCCCCATAAAGATCCTAAGTCATAAAGTTGGGTATCAAATGTATCGTCATCTGTTTGAAAGTTATTACCTTCTTGTTCAAAGCCACCGGTCCAGCGTTCTATAGCATCTTCTTGAGATGATGAGATCCTATCTATTCCGCTGTCTCCAAACATTGAATCCAGTATTCTGCCGCTTCGAGAAGATACTGTTGGAGCACCAGTAAAGATATCTCCTACATGGAAACCACCATATTGTTGCGGACTTGCTACTGGCCCTAACCCTGGAGAGACCTCTCCTGACAATGATCCGATTCCGTTTCCGTTTTGTTTATCGTCCCCATCCATTTGAGATAAAAAGATTCTGGCTATATCTGTTTTAGTCATCTCATGTTTTTTCTTGAACCTGGCCATTATCGTCTCCTACCTTGGGCAAAGCCACCACCTTCATTCATGGCTTCCATTAAGAAGGCGAAAGTTAAAGCTAAAGCGACAAGCACCAACATGATACTCCAAGCTTGAGTCATATACCTAACACCAGTGTAACAGTGTGCAAGCCCTGGTGAGTTTCCTATTTGACAATTAGTACTAGTAAAAAACTTTGGGATGAATGAATCAAACACTAACCACCATCCAGCGAACATGATGAATCCTCCAAACCATTTTAATACTGCTGTTGCACTCATTATGTTCCTTTAATCATATCCTCTATGTCGTCATCGATCTTAGTCTTTACTGGTGAGTAGCGTTGGAATAGTTCATCACCGTAAATTAGGCGGCGAAGGTTCATTCGTTCTTCATCTTCTTCTTCGTCCTCGAAGTCTACTTCTACTTCTAATTCCATTTCCATTTCCATTTCCAGTTCCATTTCCATTTCCAGTTCTAACTCTAACTCCACCTCCATTTCTAATTCCAGTTCTATTTCCATTTCTATTTCTAATTCCAGTTCTAATTCTATTTCAGCTTCTAGTTCCAATTCTAATTCAAGTTCTACTTCTCTTTCTATTTCTCTTTCTACTTCTCTTTCTATTTCTCTTTCTAATTCACTTGCTACTTCTCTTTCTATTTCTGAATCTAATTCAGAATCAAATTCATATTCACTCGATAACTGTCTGACCATAAGCTCTGCTTCTAGTTCAAGACCTAATTCTCCAGTGTATTCTTTTAGTAACTTATCCTTCTCTTTTTCAAATCGAGAATCAATTTCTTCAAGGTCAGATTCATAATTAGATTTAGAGTATTCTTTTTTGCTCTTTTGTTTTCTCTTTTGTCTTAGTTCGAATATCTTGCCTTCGGATTTATAAGACTCGGAGAAGATCTTAGATTTTGCGAGATCCCTATCAAGTTCTGCGTGTAATTCATCCATACGGGCTAGGTCTTCTTTGGCGTTTGCTTTGGTTTTTTCCTGGTCTATAAGTTCTCTTGCCTCAGTAATCTGACCCTCATATCGTTTTTGTGCTCGACGTATGTTTAATTGTTTTGTTGATATTTTATGATAAGGAGCAATGAGAGTCCTATCAATTCCTTTTTTTATACTCATGGCAACATATTCTTCCCAGTCGAATGTCCCACCAAGACGCCTTTTAGTAAAGTCAGGAAACAATTTCTTTCCAAGAACATAAGTTGCTATTTGTTCATCGGGTTGTATCACATCAGCAAGTCTAGCGCTAGAGAACTTTCCTACTTTCCCTAATTTAGATAGGGCAGCAGCACCACCAGTAAACCCTACTAAACTACCAGCAATGTCACCATAGAATCCCATAGGATCTTGAGCATATCTTTTCTTTGCATCGTCCACTGGATCGAATTCACGTATGATTCTTTTCCATTGTGGTACTGATAATGTCGGTGCTATTGCTAAAGTGGTTAAAGCATTGGGAACAAGGTTCCACATAGTTTCCACAGTTGATCCTATGAAACGAGTTTTATCTTTTTTCTTCTGGATTTGGTTAAGAGCTGTTTCAAACTTAGAAGGTATTTTAGTAAGATCGTATCGTTGTTCGAATCCACTTCCGTATTCAGTTTCTATGTCCTTATCAAAGTGATCAGTTAAATAATCAATGTTTGATATCCTGGTCATCCCAATATCGTCTATAATATCAGAACCGAGTGTTCTTACTGCCGTTGGTCCAGTCATGGCACCTCTCATGTCGAGACCTAATGTTCGTAAGACTCCATCTTCATATTCAGATACTTCCTCTACTTCTAAAGCATCAGCAAGAACAGGATCTTCTATTTCCCTTGCCGGATAAACCATTACTTTTGTACCTTCTGGAACTGATGCTCGTATATAAGATGTGTAATCTATTGGGGAAGCATGACGAGCTTCTTTTATACGAGAAAAAGCCTTGTCCGCTACTGCACCAGCAGTACCAACCAAGTCTTCCCAACGCCCTGTCAATTCTGCGTCGGTAATGTATGCTGCTTGAGTTCCGTATTCAAGGTCATCCAGAGGTAGCATCTGTAGAGTTTGTATAGATGTACCTTCTGGAACTGTTCCCCATATTGCTCGTATAGAAGATGCGTAATCTGTTGTTGATAGACCATAATCTCTTTCAACAGATATATCTATTTCATTTCTGAGAACTTCATCCGCATTAATAAGTTCCATGTCTAGTCCATAATTATAATATACGTCTGCACCTTTAGTATCCCCTCGGTGGCCTCTGACTTTGGTTTTATGTGGATCAGTTATACGCACTATATGATCGTAGCCGTCGACCTTTGTAGTGATCTCTTTGGACTTTTGTTTAGAGAAGTCTACAACCCACTCGGTATCTCCCTCTATTATATGGCTAAACTCAAGAAGGAGAGGGTCCGTGTCTGGTTCGTTTATTATTCCCGTCAAACGCTTTATTCTATCTGCTTCCATTTGATGCCTGAATCGTGGATCAGAAACTTTACCAGTATAAAGATCATATTCTTTTAGCCAATCTAACATTGGTTCAGGTCTGTCGCCTTCGAATTCAGAGATAGGACCAGAGTATGGATCTTTTGTGCGATAGTCCCAAGGCATTGCCGGATACAATTCATCATGTTCAGGATCTGATAGATAGGTGTATAAGTCTCCGTCCAGTCCTATTGCTCCATAGTCATAATCTGCCATCTTGGAATAAGAACCAATGAGGTCACCCTCAAGTTCTTTATTCCTCTCAGGGTCCCATACTACGTTTGGGTTAGGAGTACCGAATGCATCAAAGGGACTTTGAGAAAGTAGAGAAGTGGTATCTATATCTGGGACCGGTCGAATGATTCCAGGTTGATCTGTAGCGTATGGATTGGATTCCCATCCAGCCGGAGGTTTATTTAATGGCCCCTCGAATTCTAAGTATCTATCTGGATCAAAAGAATATTCTTCAAAAGGATCGTATGCCCGTGATGACTCTACATAATCAAGTACAGCTCTTTGTTGGTTAATAGAATCCATATTTCTCCAAGATGATTCTGGGGAAAGGTCTGGTGCTGACTCAAACAAAACATCTTCAGATAGATTAGGTGTTTCAAATTCATATAGCGATTCGTCTCCTTCAGCATGTACTGGGATTGTATCTTTATAATAAACTCCTGTTGCAATTAGGTGTTGTTGTTCATTGTATGCGTCAATGTCTGCTTGCACTACTGTTCCCTCTTGCGCCATGTCATCCAACCATTGTTGAGATGGTCCACCTGGACGATTTGTCTTTCCTGGATCGTAACCTGGCCCGAATTTATCTCTGTCTGCTTGTCGTTTAGCAAACTCGGCTGCTGCTGCTGCTGCTTCGGCTGCTGCTGCTGCTGCTTCAATACGAGCATCTCGTTGATAAATACTATGTACGTTTGCTACGCCTAATGATTCCTGTAGATTTTGTTCTTCTAGGTCAGACTGACCTGAGAATGTATATGGTAATGGAGTACTTAATTCATAATCCACACCTGGAATAAGAAGGTTAGGGTCTGGTGTTGGTGGAGGTGTCGCACCAAATTCATCTTGGAGTTGTTGTTTCTTTTTTGCTGCTGCTGCTGCTGCAATTACTGATAGTCCTGGGTCTGCTGACATTAGTCATACGTCCCATCCAAATCCTCAAATTGAGAATCAAGAGTTTTGCTAAGGCGTTTCTTTCGTGCCTCATCTTCCTTTTCAATGAGTTTCATTTCCCCAGGTGTCCTACCTGTTTTAATACTTCTAAGTTGTGACTTCCTAGTCTTTGCAGCTTTGGCTCCTTTTGATTTGTATTTAGATTTACGTTTGCTGATCTTACCTTTCTTTCTTTTCTTTCGGTAGACCATGTTACTTTCCTCCGGCCATGCTATCTAATTCATCAATGAAACTAAAGTCAAATGCATTTTCTAATAAGCCTAAGAACATTATGACTGCTCCTAAGATTCCTAACAAAGCTAATGCAGGATATGAATGTGTAACAGTAAGTCCACCACCTATAGAAACTTGTACACTGTATGCAGAAAAGGTAAACATAATCCACATAAGTAAACTGAATGCTCCTGTCATTAAAGGATCTAAATCTGATCGAGAGGACATAGACAATCCACTTGCTAAGACTGCTAACAATCCGATTATCCAAAAGCTTGTTACATCCATTAGCTTCTCCCTAGTATCACTAATGAACCTATGAGTCCCACCACAATTAAAAGTAGTGGTAGTATAGCTCCAAGAGATTTGATAACTCCAGCTAACATGATGAGTTGTTGTTGTGCTGCTTTACTTGGTGCGACGTATGCGTAATCAATAGAGGCATCGGTCAAACCATCTAACTGTCCTCCGGCTATAGCTTGGATTGTTCCATTGGTATTATAATACTTATAGTCAATTCCTTCTACAGTTAACATCTTGGGGGTAGTAGTTCCGTTTGTTTTAACTACAGGATCGGGATCATAGATTACTCCTGCTAAATTAGATTGTACTAAGTTAGTTGCTGCTGCTGTATTCGGTACCCACGTCTCATTTAATATAACCTGTTGTTCTCCTGCAACAGCAGAAGCACTGAGTATCCAGGGTATAAAAAGAATCAATAAGATAACACATAGTATCTTATAAATGTTCGGCATGTGTCGTAGTTATACGTCGAGGGGTTTAAATTTATCTTCTATGGAATTTTGTCGGGTTCTACTATTCTCTGATTATAAAAGAAAAGAATGGAGCAAAGAATACCGAATAGTATTAGAGGAATAATTATAAGAAAGAGAATCCAATCCATTATTTATAACCACGGAACTTTCTCTCGTTCTCTTGCTTGCCATTCAGGATTAGCTACGTCTAAGTAGTGCTGCCTAAAGACTTCCCACGATTCCCAACCACCCCATGCCATTACTATAACAGGTTCTACATTAGATTCTAATAACAATGTTCCCCATGTCCTACGCAAATCGTGGGGACTAATGTGGTAAATGTCATGCAATTCAAATGATGGTTGAGAATTAGAATGGGCTAAATGTAACCAGTAATATCTTTCTGCTGTATCTTTTATCCAACGTCTGATGGTTCTTTTAGTTACACCTAAATCTAAATCAACCATTGATAATGAATTAGGAATGGGGAGTTCTCTGTACTTCTTTCCTTTTCCAATGACTCCTAACATCCATCCCCTATCATCTTTGAATCTATCTTTGTTTGTAAGTTCAGCTACTTCGGAAACACGAAGACCACAAGCACATAACGACGTTGCGATCTTAGCTTTATCAGTTGGAGAACAATCTATAAACTGTTCTAATTCTTTTTGAGATAACCATACTCTTGCTCCTTTAGACATGTCTTCGGGGTTGAAGTAATCTACTTTCATTTAGGAGCTTCCTTTTAATTCAGAGAGTAATTCATTTAGTATTGTTATTATAAATAATACTATTGCTGTAATTAAACCTACATGATATAATGTAAATCCATCATGGAAAGCACTACTTGTTAAAAACATATAATCTTCAACACTCCCCACCCAATACAAACATTCACCTACAGGAGTTTCTCCACACCAGTTGTTATGATACCATGCTCTTGTGGCTTTTGCATTAACTCTTAATGACATCCATGACCAGAGAAACAATACAAAGGAAGTCCACTTAGCTAATGCAAATCTATAATCGAATAGGTTTAGGATTTGCATTAGAATGTTATATAGTGTAATTTTTTTATTCATTGTTGCTTACACCTAATGCTTTATTTTTATGCTGTACCAGAAGCTCTTGTAGAGTCAGGTGTTCTGTCCCGTTGGATCTTCCACGATGATATTCTAATCGGATGTTTTGTTTTGATTTCAGATTATCTATATTGTTTCTTTCAATTTCAATGAGTTGTTTCTCTAACTTTTGTATCTTCATCTTAACATAATCAGCACGTTCGAATTCAACTCCCTCTACCAGAACCAAGTCTTTAACGTGTCGTCGGACAGTTGTTTTATGTAAGTCTAAGAGTCGTGCGATTGCTCCATGACCGTATCCGTTTCTGTGTAGTTCCATCATCTGTTCTTTAACTTCTTTAGATACCTTTCTCGGATACCCCATAATATTATTGTTCCATCTCTTTAAACTTATTAACGTGTGTTCGTACAGTACTCATGTGAATGCCTAATTTGTGTGCGATGCCTCTTAGTCCATACGGGCCATTGAAATATAATTCGTATATCTCTTGTTTCATTTCATCTGACAATCTGTATCCTCTTCCGGTTCCGATTGGCCTGTCGTATTCAACCAATTGGGACAAGCGTGTTTTAGTTTCTTTATCGGTTGTCATGATTAACTATCAAGATTGATATACGAGTCCACATCATATTCTTTGTCTTTAAAAACATTAGATAATGATTTACCTTTTACAAACTTATTCTTTAAAAGATGATTAGGTGCTACGGTAACTTTGCCTAATTGTTCTTCGGCCTCTGCCTTCCGTCTGTTATTTTCTACAGCCTCCCGTAAGTTTTCAAGGGTGAATTCTTTGATAGTATTATCTCCCATGCATAGTGTATGTCCTCAAAGAATATAAAGTCGGTGCTCAGGGATTAGAGTAGATGTCCAATGAGGACATCCGTGTGTTATGGTTTCTATACGAATTGTTTATCTGAATCTTTGTACAACAGCAATTACTATACTTGCAATCAACACAAGGATGATTACAGGTGCAAGCTCCATTGCAGAGGCAAATGTGTTTGTAACATTTGTCGTTGCAGTTGCAAGTGATGCGGCTGTAGGTGTAGGTAATGCGGTACTTACTTGGTCATATATAAGTATGATCAGTAAAATCGCTATGCCTATAACTCCCGCCGAAATCACCGTACGAACTTGGTGATTGACTGCATGTAATTTATTTTTAAGGTCCATTACGTTAACACATAATAACTGCCAAGTATATATACCTACAAAACAAATCTGCATCAATCCCATTGAGATTCATTGAATTCAATAGGGGGAAGGGACATAATGTTCCTGTCAATAATTAAATGATGTCTAATTCAGAGAAAAAGACTCAAATTTCTGTTCGTTTTACACCTGAACAACTTAAAGGTATCGAAGAATATCAACAATCACGAATACTCTTTTGTGAGCATAGAGCTGATGCTGTAAGAGAATTAGTAGATATTGCTTTCCATAGAAATCCAACTATTAATAAGATCATGGGAATGAATCCTCAACACAAGGCATTCTTAGAAGTATTAGCTATCCCCATGTTATTTTGTGTAGGGTTAAGTGGAATCCTTCAAGTATTAAATCCAAGCTTGCTTTTAGTAAGACTAATCTTAATCTCAATGAGTTTAGGTTTAATCTTTATCGGGATTGCATTCTTTGATCACTATCGAGTTGTATTGAGGTATTACTATGGACGTTGAGTTAACAAAAGATCCTATCACTACAATAGAAGATGTAGCATTATACAAACAGGTATATCGTATTCAACAGTTGTTTGATATGGAAGAACAGTTATATGATACGCTTATGGCGGTTGATGAAGCAATCTTAGATGATACATCGGTGGATGACTATGATACCTGTACAATATATCGTAGATCCTTACAGAAGGTATTGTTATTAGTAGAACAATCAATGCGAACTACTCCAGGATTGAAAGTTGATTATTGGAACGATTACCCCTTGGGTTCACTCAACGTTCCGGCAAATGTTAAAAGTATAAACATTGAAAAGGATGATATTGAATTGAAAGGGTTAAAATGTATAATGGATCTTCCATTAGATATTAACTATTCAATGGATCAAGAAGTAGTGTTAATCGGTAGAGGGACTCATATTAATGTGGCAGTAACTCATATTCAATTTCCATGGAATTCATTGTGGAAAGCGCATCGGGCTATCTTGCAGTTTTATGCAGAGGTTGGTTTAGACCTTCGTCTCATTATTCATCAAGATGAAGAACACACTAAAGATGTTTGGAAAAGGCAACAGGCTAAAGAAAGATGATAGAAGTTCCAGGTGTTATTAATATAAGAGACGGAGAGTTCTGGAATGACCTGATGTCTGATTATATATATGGTCCAGCGAAGTCAGGATGTAAAATAGTAATAGATGCAGTAGATAGTAGATTAGGGGTTGGAAAGACTTCTGCTGCATTAAATATGGCATATGAGATCTCAGATGAAGTAGGATGGGAATTAACAGAAGATGACATGGTGTTGTCTTCTGCTGCGTTTTTAAAGCGTTTTCGGGAACATCCAGGTACAGAGCAACCTTCAGTCATAGTATTGGATGAGATCGTTGGTGCTGGTGGAGCAGACAGTCGTAGAGCTATGTCGAACAAGAACGTCAACATGGCAAGGACTTTTGAGATAATGCGCAAGAAACGCATTGTGGTAATCATGACTACAGCAAATTATGGAGGTATGGACCCAAGACTACGTAGATTGATGGATTACGTTCTTACTTGCCAAATACATCCTAAATTCTACATGGTGCCTTATAAAGTTGGTACACGGTTTGGTAGTGGAGATTTACGACTTAGACATATTGGTGCAAGGCTTCGATTTTGGCCATTAGACGGAGATCCTTGTTTTGAAGAGTTGGCGAGGCAAAAAGACCTGCTCTTGGAAAGTGAGGAGTTTGACATGGATAATGTTATAGAAGTGAAAAAATGGGGAGGTCGTACAGAAGTGCAACGTAGGAGGGATGCAGAAGATGAAGCCATAGCAGACGTTATTGGATATTTAACGGAAAGGGGTAAAGATGGAAAAATGGCTGCATACCGGAAAGGAATAAATTACTTCCACAGAAGGCGACAGGTTTCCTATGAGAACCAGGGGGTAAAACTAACCACTAAGTTAAATGATTCGGATGGGTTGGGTAAGAAGATTCGACAATATTTAGATGATAATCTGGATTCCGTGGATTTTGAATTTGAAAATGGTATAGGAGACGACATATGAGTATAAGACGGACAGACGGAACATATAATATAACTAGTATACACTTACGATTATGAAAAGTAATGATTTACAAAACGTGCAGGTAGCACAAAGAATGGCTGAGAATGCAGACCTATCTAAGTCTGCAAACCAGTTGGCACAGAATATCTTATTAAAGAAACGAAAAGAGAAACCTATGTTCGAGCAGTTAGTACATAGTAGAATAGAAACTACTCCTGAATTAGAAAACTTATTAGCTTCTGATTTTGTATTGGGAAACCAAACAGATGCAGAGACTTCAGAATATAAGTGGATGGTTAAACTACAGGAGTTAGAATACTTTTGTATACATCCTCAAGTTGAATCTTGTGTACAAGGAGAGTACCGTTCTTTTATATATAATGATAAGAGTGAAAAGATTACTTCACTTACTACTTCAGAGAAAATGAGAATCAAACAATCTATCTTAGCATCTATATCGAGAAGCTCTAGGTCACGATCTGGCTGGCAACAAGAAATGAATGCTTCGGTGTTTGCTGTTTCTGAACGCAGAGATGTAAGTGAACCAAGACCAAGACGAAGGGGAATATTAGGAGGACTTAGAAGATGATAGCATATCTATTCATTACATTTGTATTAGGAGTATTGTTATTTTTTGCACCTACTCTTATTATAGATAGGTTAGATATAGAAAAAAGAGTAAAGATAGCTCAGTTCTATTTTGGATTAGCTACACGTTTTTATGACCGTATGATGTTCTTACAAAGAAAGCATGGTTCACTTACTGTTTATCCATCTGCATTTGATGGACAGTTGCAAAGTGAATACATCCAGTTGAGTAAAAAGAGTAAGGCACACTTTGAAGATGTGTATGGTTGTATTGGTTATTGGAATCAGAAACCAATTTTGTTTGCTGATGAAAGAACCAACTGTTTATTCAATCCACCGTTAGCAGATATTGGAACACACTTTAAAGACATGGTGCAGAATGAAAGACATACACATGTCTTTGATGCGAGGATGGAAAATTCATTTAAGGCATATTGTTCTTATTTGGCAATAGACAACACCCCATCATTAGTTAACCTTAGAGATTGGGTAGCATTAGTTTCAGGTTCTGCTACTCCATTTCTTTGTGAAATGACAGATGAGTTTGTTCGATTGAGTCAACAAAAATATCATTCTAATAAATCAGTAGAAGCTATGGTTGCATTGACCTTTTTCGGTATAGGGTTTGGTGCTGTTGGTGGAATGTTATATCTAACTAAGTCACAGTATACTCAGCAGATCCAAGAGATTATTCCATTAGTCATAGGAGGATTGTTATGAATATAATAGTTCAAGTTATGGTGTTTGTTGCAGCGTTGGTTATGGGAGTTATGTTTATTCCTGGTATAGCATATGCAGGTATTAAATTTAAGTTACCTATGAAAAAAATGTTAGGTGGTTTGTGCTTCACATTAGGTAATATATCTAATGGAGGTAGTGCATTGTTTCAAGAAGGAAATCAATATAGAATTATGCCATTGCATAAACGTGGAGATATATGGCATGTCTATCGTACACAGGACAAAGAATGGTTTTCGTTAATGGGAGATCATATAAGTATAATTGGAAATAGACCATTTGGTATATTATACGATAAGCTTAATGCAGAACCGTTTTTAAATTTAAAAATCAATACGAGTGATTTGGGTTTAACAAATAGTACAGGAGAATTTCTATTAACTAAACCACGTGCTGATATTCCAGGATTCATTCCTGCACACTATATAGGAGATAAAGCGAAAGGTAAAACTATTATTGCATTGGATAGATTGCTTGATAGATTACATTCAGCCGGTGGGACTAATCAGTTGGGGCAAGCTTTTAATAAAGCTATTCAAAAACATTCTGTAAAGAACTTTGACCAGGGATATATGACCATACTATGTGTTGCTTGTTTGATGTTAGGATGTGCATCTGGATATCTGGTGATGGGTGGATGATGACAAAACACCGAACGTTACATACACCTTTGCAACAAGCTATTGGTGCTTTAACCCCAGGGCTTTGGCCATACTATACACCGCTAGAGTTTCGTTTTGTAGAAACTAAATTAAGATCTTTATGGAACCCGTCGCTGACAAGACCGTTGATTGTCGAGTTCTACATCGACGATCGTCTTATAGAAACAGAACAGTATCCACCGTTAAGAGGAGTATTGTTTGGAGGACCACAGATAAAATGTAATAGAGTAGTTGAGTATAGTCCAGGGT
>TARA_R100001143_G_scaffold26573_1_pt1 | contig 18175 bp, 12 predicted proteins | sample TARA_R100001143 | Tara Oceans TARA_R100001143 (sample SAMEA2621300) | marine metagenome | biome: marine biome (ENVO:00000447); feature: mesopelagic zone (ENVO:00000213); material: "saline water (ENVO:00002010), including plankton (ENVO:xxxxxxxx)" | depth 800 m | reverse complement strand
TTTCATTCTTCCTCCCACGGTCTGGTCATCTGGTTTGTTGCGAGGTAATGCCATACCGCCTGACCAGGGACGGCGTGAACCTCTACCATGTTGCCCATGTATTTTTGTACATAGGACACTGCCTTCTGTCCTGCCTTGTTGCCGTTTGCCTTTCCTGCTTTATGTAGAGCTGTTCGTGCCAGCGCCTCAAGGTCTTGACGGTTATAGAATTTTGTTACGTTCATCGCATTGACTACGGTGTGTGCGATCTCCACCTCATCTTCTTCTGACACAACAACTGTTGAGGTAGTAGGTGTGAACTCATTCACATTCCATAGACCTTCATCGAAGTCGAAGTTTGCGAGATGTTCCTTAGGTTCTTGTGCATTACGAGCTTCATAAAACATATTGACGTTGGGCTTCTTGCCAAACAACTTCACGCCAGAATCGAACCATCCTGCGAAGACGCTGCCACCTCTAGCAGACATGAATGATTTATCGTCTGCTCTTTCCTTTCCTGTGTGATGGGCGAGGATGATGGCTACGTTGTTCATATCCATCAGCATATCGATACGATCCATGAGCTTGCGGATCTCGGTGTTGCTGTTCTCTTCACCATCAAAGAAGTTAATGATGGGATCAATCATCACAATATCAGCTTCATGGAATGCAATCTCATCACTGAATGCCTGGATGTCTGCATCCTTCATCAAATTTTTTCTGAGCCTACCGCTGATGACTAGGTTGTTGTGTCCCATCCGCGTGAGGTCGGCATCGTGCGCGAACCGCTGATAGTACATTTCAACTCGACGTTTCAAGAACTCTGCGATCATCTCTGCTTGGAACCACACCACCTTGAGCGGTTTGGAGAACGGTACATCCATGAAATCTGTGCCTGTAGTTGCTCCCGCTGCAAAGCCGCCGAGCCAATTGGACTTACCGATCTTAGGTTTGCCAAGCAAAAGCACCCGACTCTTCTCAAAGATAAAAGCGTCACCCCAAAATTGATTGATGCTGTTAGGTTCAAGATCCCCCCACTCCTCATGGCTGAATGGTTTGAGATTGAGCGGCCCCGACTCTACGGGTAAGGGTAGATCCAGAGGATCTTCTTGTGACTGTATCTCTTTCAGATCTTCAGTGAGATCGACCTCCCACTTCGATGTTTCCCAAGCGAGAACGCCTGAATCCACATCATCGGGATGTCGTTTGATGTGTCCGTTGATAATGGATATGGCTGTGCGTGTGGTCTCGATCAGATCCATCGGCGGGTGACAGGTCTGATTCCAGTCCTGTGCTTTGATCAACACCTCGCGCATGCCCCACCCCTCACGAATCCATTTACCTGCGAGGCGAGCAAGAGTGTCGTTGCGACTGCCCAGATCCTGAGGATCTTCTGTTAGTTTTTCGCGTAAGGTTTCTACCTTGTCTCCTGTATTGAAGACATGAATGTTCTCAATGTCCTGCTCAGATAAGGTAGGTAGATCGTCAATTGTTTGTACGGGGTAGTCGCCAGAGCACGTAAGAACGTATCCGACAGATGGCGCAATCATGATGTAGCCACCGTCGCCACGCACATCCAGTTTGCTTTTGCCCACTGAGTTACGGATGAGCTTACTGTTCAGGCTGTAGAAGTAATGCTTGCCGCCTCGAGGAGAGGTTTGAACGAGCGGTGAGCGTGAGATGTTGCCATCATCGATCCACTCCACCGCCTCGTCAGCATCAGCATCCACTACCGCAAAGGTAATGCCGGTGATTGCTGCCCAGTTAGCATTCGGATATTGATTGTGCCACTGCGTGATCTCATCTTGAGAGGGCTGTATCTTTTGATAGGAAGCCCACCTAACTCTAGGTGTTTTAGCCCATCGAGATATTAAATCAATGTCGTCATCGAAGGGGTGCTTTGATCGAAAGTATTGTGGGACAACTTCATTCGGGCTACCGCACGGGATGATGTGCATGCCGTGATCCCACATTTCGTGTAAGAGTTCGAGTTTTGCTTCTGGTGAAATCTGAGACCCAACAACACCGTCAGCAAGGAAGGCCATCATGCGACTCTCTTAATTACTCTTCTTTTGTCCGAAGATCTTACGCTTTCTATTCTCATGCCAAGAGATTTCGCTGCCTGATAGATGGTCCTCAACTTACTGAGCTTCCCATGATCAGTCTCTTCAATGTAGAAGCCATCTCCAACGTCGAGCTCAGACAACTTCCTTTGCCACTTACCTTGACCTTTGCGTGGGTTAGCCGGGAAGTCAATGTTTTTAACAATTTCTATTTCTTCTTCCACTAACACGTCCTCATTCAGCGCCTGAGAAGGCCCACAGTATAAGCTGTAAAAAAGTTATTGTCATACTTTAGTGTAAAGATGTTGTATTTATTTGTGCAGTGTTCTATGATCCGTTTGTAGAGAGAGAGAAGATGAAGAGGATTGATGATGGACTATGACTTATTAGTCATACAGTTACGTTCTGCGCTCAAAAAAAAGTCTGAGATTGAAAAACATATCGGCGTGGTTAAGCGTGATTTGTTGGACACCCCAGAAATTCGTGAGCAAATCGCCCCTCTTCACAATGAAGGTGGAGAGAAAACTCAATCTGGAATCACGGTTGAGATCCCCAAAAAACATTCGTGGGACCAGAGCATCCTTGCTGAAATCTTGAATGATATTCCTCAAGAAAAATGGCCCTCCTTCGTTGATCGTTTAACCACCTACAAAGTTGATATGCGCTCGTTCACTAAGGCTGCTGTGAGCAATCCAGCTACGACCATGCCTTTTAATCGAGCGCATAAGATTGAGTTAGGTAAACCAAAAATTTCCAAAGTAAAGGAGGAAAAAGATGTCTGAGCTGTTGGAGCAGATAACAGATGTCGATGCAGAGCTTGAGGCTTATCGCAAAGAAGAGATGGCAGGCCCGCCGTCGGTTCGCCTGAACCTTCAGGGTACGGACGGTATTGGCAAGTCAACCTTTGGTGCTAAATCTCAAGATTGTATTTTCATTCAGGCAGAGAACGGATTAGCTTTCATTGAAGCTGATCGATTCCCTCTGGCTGAAAGTTGGGAAGACATACTTGAGCAAGTTAAGACTCTGGCTAATGAGGATCACTCATATAAGACTGTTGTGTTGGATACAACTGACGCTGCAGCTAAGTTGGGTGAGACCTATGTTTGCCAACAAAAAGGTTGGGAATCTCCCGCTGATCCGAAGGCTTCATACGGCGCGTTCTATGTTGCTGAAGAGAATGCATGGGTTCACCTGTTGTCAGGTTTGAATTTCTTGCACACTCAAAAAAACATGAACGTGTTGCTGCTGTCTCACGTTGCGTCGAAATCCTTCAAAGATCCTGAGCTCGAAGCTTATGATCGGTGGGAGATGCGTTGCAATAAGAAGGTCAATTCAGTTATCAAAGACTGGGTTGATTTCAATTTGTTCGCCAACTACGAAACAACTGTGAAGAAGGAAGGCATGAAGGCGACGGGTGTCAGTTACGGCAACCGTTTTTTGTTCACCCGGTTTACTGCTGCTTATGATGCGAAGTCTCGTATCGAGCTACCAGCTAAACTCAATTTCGATTGGGCTTCATTCATGAATGCCTATACCGAAGCATTGAATCAAGCAGCGTAGGAGGCTGTTGTTATGGGCATATTAGATGATGGCATTGATTTTGATAGCGTTGAGGAACAGAGCGGTAACTTTGATCCAATCCCCGAAGGGGAGTACACGCTATCTGCGGTTGAGTACGAGGAAAGAATTACCAAAGCTGGCGATGAGATGTTGGTGATTCAATACAAAGTCGAAGGTCCGAACTTTGCTAATAGAAGGATCTGGGAAAACTTTGTACTCGTGCAGCCAGTAGCACAAGGCCGACTGAAGAGTTGGATACGCTCTACTGGTGGAGACATTGATCGACTCAAGCGAGAGACGTTGAACTCTGCGATGAATCGTTCCTTCCAAGCCAATGTTGGTATTGAAAAAGGAAACGAACAATATCCAGAGGACAAAAACAGGATAAAGAGTTTCAAGGTTAGTGGTGCTACGACTGCCAAGAAAGCTCCTGTTTCTGATGCTCCGCAGCAATCAGAAGCAAAACCCTCGGACAGTTTGCAAACAGCAAGCTGGTCCTGATCCCTACGAGTAGACCGAGGTTACCCCTGGGAACCTTTTTGGTAGGCCAGCCCCACCTATGGTCGCAACGGGGCACCCAAAGCAATAAAGCATAAGGAATAGCGATGAACGATAGAGAAAACATAAAGACGATGGTCCGAGGCTTTTACGATTTGCAAAAGCTGCGAATGCAGATGGGCAATCGTGTGGTCGGAAACTTTAAGGCCAAGCTGGGGCAAGAACCCGGAGAGTCCGAAGAAGAATTAAGCTCAGACGCAAAGCTGGTGCTAAATAATCTTCGCGCCTCTTATCGACGTATCACGGACGGGGTGAAGCGAGTAAGCATTAAGAACTTCAAAGGCGATGCAGTCATTGGAGACTATGCTGATTTTATCTTGGCTCAGAGTTACTTCGACATCGAATCGTCCGAGACGCGAGGATTTAATTCGCTCGAAAAACTATTGGATGATTTCCCCATCTACACCGAATTCTTAAAAGATGTTCGAGGCGTGGGTCCAGCTATGGCTGCAATCATCATTAGTGAGATCGATATCACAAAGGCGGAATACCCATCCTCAATCCACAAGTATGCGGGGCTGGATGTGGTAAATGGCGAGGGCCGATCACGCAAGAAGCATCACTTGGAAGAATCAACTTACATCGACAAGGAAGGTAAGGAACAAACGAAGATGGGTATCACCTTCAATCCGTTTCTGAAAACCAAACTTGTCGGCGTGTTGGGGACATCTTTCTTGCGAAGCGCGAGCGAGTATCGAGACTACTACGACAACTACAAGAACCGCCTAGAGAATGCGCCCGCCCATAAGGAAAAGACCAAAGGGCATCGGCACAACATGGCGATGCGCTACATGATCAAGCGATTCTTGATCGACCTCTATGTAAATTGGAGAACCCTCGAGGGCTTGCCCGTAGCGAAGGAATACTCTGAGGCGAAACTAGGGATCGTCCATAAGGTCGCTTGAGGAACGAGCCACCTCAATGAAGACAACCATACATGAGAAGCGAGCCAAGGCTGACTAGACAACCATGAGTAACGAGCGAGCCAATGAGCTTTAGACAACCAAATTCAAAAAGCGAGCCATCGCAAATAAGACAACCAATGCCTAAAAGCGAGCCATCGAGGTGAAGACAACCAATGCCTAAGAGCGAGCCAAAGGAGAGAAGACAACCACCCGTATCGAGCGAGTCATGGAAGTAAAGACAACCATGTGGAGCAAGCGAGCCAAGGCCAAAGAGACAACCATTCGGTAGAAGCGAGCCAATGATGCAGAGACAACCAGAATTCCTAAGCGAGCCATCATCGTGGAGACAACCAATGCCTAGAAGCGAGCCATGTGCGATAAGACAACCATACGACGCGAGCGAGTCAGGAAAATTTAGATAACCAGAGATTCAAAGCGAATCATTAGAGGAAAAATAAGTGGAGATTGGAGAGATAAGACATTTTGATTTTGATGTTAATGGACCGGATCAGGAAATAGCTTTAGAGATATTGAATGAAATTATTGAAGCGGCACAGGAAATAGAGCGCCCAACTACAGATAGCTTAATGGAGATGATGCTAAAGCTTTCTGTTAATTATTTTGATTGGAGGTTGAAGGATGTCGATGATGAAATGCTCATTCTTTCTTCAATCGTTAAAATGCTTTTCGATACAGACCCCAAGAACCAGGTGTGTCATTGAAGTAAAGAACGATGCAGCTCAGAGAATATCAAGAAGAAGCTATTAAAAGCACAGAGGATTGGTTTCAGAAAGCTGATGGCAATCCTCTTATCGTGTTGCCTACAGGCAGTGGTAAGACGGTCATCTTTGCGACTTTAATAAAGAGAATATTTGAAGAGCAACCTGAAAGCCGGGTACTTATCCTTGCTCATCGACAAGAGCTCATCTCTCAAGCTCGAGACAAGATTGCTTCTGTTTGGGATCAAGCACCTATTGGCGTACTGGCTGCTGGACTAAAAGAATTTGATAGTCACGCGCCTATTGTTATCGCCAGCAGAGATACTTTAGCTACGCCTAAAAGATTAGATAAAGCAGGAGAGTTTACGCACATTGTCGTTGATGAGGCGCATCACGTAGCTCCACAAAAGAGCAGCCGATATCGAAAGATCTTTGACTATTTTGCGCTACGACAAAAAGTTCCTCCCTATGTTTTGGGTGTGACTGCAACGCCATACCGGATGGGTCAGGGTTTTATCTACGGTCAGGAGGATCATCATTTCTTTTCTGGTGTGTCATACAAGGTCGGTATTCCAGAGCTAATTAGAAAAGGATATCTGAGCCGACTCGCTGCCTATGCGGTTGATGAAGAAGCAATCATCGATGCATCTGAAGCACGAGTTAAATTCAAAGGTGGCGATTATCGTGAGTCAGATATTGAGAAGCTGGCTATGGAAGATCAAACCATGCTGGCTATCGTTACAGATTGGATCGACAAGGCGTACAGCAAAGGCCGTACCAGTACCGTGTTCTTTTGTGTCACGGTAGAACACGCTAACAAGATGCATTCCTACCTGAAAGATGCGGGCATCTCAGCCGCCGTTATCACGGCAGAGACTCCTCTGAATCTAAGGGAAGAATACTTGGAGAAGTTTGAAGATGGTGTGATCAATGCACTATGTAACGTGGCTGTTCTTACTGAAGGCTGGGATGCACCTAGAACAGATTGCATCGCACTGCTCAGACCTACTAAGTCTTTGGGATTATATGTCCAGATTTGTGGTCGGGGGATGCGCCCTTGGGGTCAGAAAAAAGATTGCATGCTTCTTGATTACGGCGAGAACATGCTCCGACATGGGTGCATTGATCGCGCTAGACCCGTAACACCTCGAGACGCAAAAGAAGAAACCAAAGAGCAAAAGATATGGATATGCGTTAGCCCTGTTGATGGAGATCCATGCTTAGGTGTTAACGATCAGGAAGATAAGAAGTGCAGAGAGTGTGGCGCTGATCGTCCTCCTAAAAAAATAGAAGAACAAACAGACACGAGGGATCCAGACGTTGCCTCGTCCAGAAAGGCTGCAGTCGGTCAGGTTTTATCAGACGAGATATTGCTGCCTGAAAAAGAAAGAATAGTAATTAAGAAAGTAGATCGTGTTTACGCAGAAGAAAAGGTCTCAAAGAACAACAATAGATATCTAAGCGTCTGCTTTAAAACAGAAGAAGATTTTTGGCCACACAAATTACCAATTATGTTTGGCATGAATGGCATGGCTCAAAGAATGTCATTAAAAAAATGGGACGCGATCTCTAGGGGAATGCCATTTCCTAAATCAATTGATGCAGCTATTGGCGAGATACGATTAGGTGGGTGCTTGAACCACATCAAACAAATCACTGTAGAAAAAGAAGGAAAGTATTGGAATGTTACCCAAGTTCATTTTTGAAAAGATCGATGATTGGATTGTCGAGAAAGATCATCGACTGCGTAACCATTTTGGTTTCAGTGGAGTGGGTGATGATGACGAGTACAAACAATGGATGAACTTCCATTGGTGTCTGCCTTCAACATTCGACGGGCGGATGCTGCGCCTGTTTGATTTTGGCAATCGCATTGAAGACCAAGTGGTAGAGAACATCAGAGAAAGCAAAGTAATTTCTATCGCCTCTCATTCAGATAATGGTAAGCAAATAGAAGCTTCCTTATTCGGTGGACACTTTGCCGGGTCTTGCGATGGCTTGGTACGTGGACTTGAGCCCGACACAGATGAAACTTATTTGTTAGAGATCAAAAGTGCGAATGACAAAAGATGGAAAGAGCTAGATAGATCTGAAGATTACGAAGGATGGAGCGAGACATATCGTTGGCAAATTCACGCTTATATGGGTGGCCTTGGGTTAAAGAAATGTCTCGTTGTAGTAGTGAATAAGAATGACAGTCGGATTTATTCACAGATTATTGATTTCAATCCTAGAGTTTGGGAGCTCGCTAAAGAACGTGCAGAGCGAGTGATCTTTAATGATGAGCCAGAAGGCAATGGAGTATCTGAAAAGGATTGGAGAATAAAGAACGAACCTAAGATCTATCAGGACATCTACTTCAAGCGCCGACTCCCTGCGTCTGCTAACTGCAGGAACTGTACATCCTCAAAGCCACTGCAGGCGCATGGCGCTACTTGGATATGTAAAAGAAACGGCAACCCATTAACTATTGAGGAGCAAGCTAAAGGCTGCTCATTACATCTATGGAAGCCATGCCTTGTTAATGCTAATCAGATACCAGAAGAGAGTTCCGAGAACAGCATTACTTATCAGGCAGGTATTGTGAAATTTTCAAACGTCATCGCATCAGAGAAAGGTAAATACAAATACACAAGCCCAGAGCTACGAGAGTTGTCGAAGACTCAGTTTGATGCAGAGTTCATGGCGAAAGGAGAAATCATCAGAGCAGACATGGAGCTAGACGCTTCTATTACTTCTGTGGATATCATGGATGAAAACAATATTCCGATTTAGCTCCAGTCGCGTGGGTCTTTTATAATTTTGATTATGGTCCCAGGATAAAGTGCCTCGACCAGTTTCTTTTTTAACCTGAAGACTTGCGTAACTACACCCTTGGTATCTTCCACCACCCACTCACCATCGCGCTTATATCTGAAGTCAGCAATATAGCTGCAAATCTTTTTCTCTGATCCTTCAACGGTGAGTATGCAGGGGAAGTCTATCTGAACCTGAAGGTCTGAAATCAAACCATCATTCTCATGCTTTCTTAGAATCTTATATCTAGCAGCCTCGAGCTTGGAATCGAAAACAATACCGTCATACTCTGTCTTAACAGCAAAGTATTTTCCTTTTTTCTTTTTCCTTTTTGGAACCAAAGCATTAGAGACCTAGAAGTTTTTGTAATTCTGCCTCTCTAAGCGCCTGTAATCCACTAGGACGGTTTGATAATGATGCTGTTGGGGTAGGCGCAGGGATAGGAGGAGCCGCCTGTGGAGGCGCTGCAGGAGGCTGTACGGGTGCAGGTTGTTGTTGAGCTTGCTGTCTTTCTGCCGCTTCTCGTGCAGCAGCTTCTGGTCTTAGAGGCGTACCTTGCATTCGTGTTGTAATTTCATTCATAGCATTCCAATCAAATGGATTTTTGAGCTTGCTTTCACTTGAACGATAAGCTTCGTTTATTGTTTCGCTAGAAGGCCAGAATGTTTTAAATTTTCCAGCTAAAACATAATTTAAATTCGGTGTCTTTGCTGCTTTAAGAGATGTAGCTATTTCTGAAGTAGACAAACCTAAAGTTCTAGCATCATCAACAGCCATATCTAAATCACGCAGTGCTTTGAATCTTTGCTCATTGGAAGTTAGAAAAGCTTTAGTTAGTTCTTCTGCATCAACATTGCCACTTCTTTTAGCGAGCCTATTAAATATACCGGACGCTGCTCTTACTTGAGATGCGGCATCGTATCCTCTGTACTTCAATGCTTCTTTGATGTTGGGTCTAATGCTCTTTAATCCACTTAGAGCTTCTACAAATTCTCCTGCAGCATCTAGCCTGACTCCTCTTCGATTAACGCCAGTTACTGGATCCGCGCCAAAAGCTAACCCAACGGCTCTAGGAAAGTCTCTAAATCGTATATCGAACCCAGCCTCATCTTGTGTTCCTTCAATCTCAATTGGAGACATGCCGGGAGTCAACCCATCTACAAAATGTGCAAACCCTTTGGCTGCTTTCATACCAAGAGGATCCGCATCGCCCCAAAGATTTCCTCCATAAGCATTGGTGTTTCTAGAGATATCTAACATTTTTTCCGTCATGATTGATTCAGACAGAAATGGACTAAAAAACTCTCGTCCACTTTCCCATGTGGCATTAAGCACAATATCAGTTAGATCCTTTTCAGCAGTAACTCCATTTTCTACTGCGTTCCAGAGCGCCCTGACCGGACGAGTCAGATAGTCATAAGGATTGGTATAAGAAAAGTTATAAAACTCTTTGATATTCCCATCTTTGTCAGTACTCGTAGGAACAAGAATTGAATTTCTTTCCCATTCTTGAGCGAAGGATCTTTTATAAGCTTGGATTTGTTCATTGTCTGAACCCAATAAGAGATTAGCTCCATTAACAAGACCGCTTCCTAGTCCGTAGTTTACTGTCGTCATGCCAACCAGTCGGCGCATACCACTAGCTCTTAACTCTGGAGAGTTACTAGCAATCTCTTTAACTGCACGGCCAAGGGTGTTCCCTGATGTTCTAATTATTTCTGCGGGGAATGCGACAAAGTTTCCCAAAGGCAATCGTCTAAGAGTTTTAATGTATTCTGGTACTCGAGAATAATTAGGTACTGTGTCTTTAGCGATAGAACTAGCTTCTCGATCAAGAAAGCGTCCAAGATCAGCCTCTTTAAGTTGGCTTACGAGACCACCTCTACCATTGTTTAATCTTCTGAGTAATAGAATGTTTTCTATGTCTGTTACTGGAATTGCATCGAGATTTTTTACAGTCCTAAGCTTTTTTAGTTCTTGTTCCTTACTGAATATTTTCCACATATCATCAGATGCTTGATAAACCTTTCCAGCAAATCTGTTCTGAGTATTTTGAGCGCCCTTCAATAAACCTCTTGCCCAAGACCCTTCCCTCTTAAGCCATCCCGCTTTTCCTTCGAGAGAATCTCTCAATAAATCTTCAAACTCACGCATCTTTGATTGAGTTTGAATGAGGCCGGTATCAACATGGTGTCTGTAATAATTTTCAATACCAGCTTTATCAAGCCTTACATTAGATCCTCTTCTAAAAGCCATTTGTGTTGGATCTACATCTACGTTTTTAGCTATGTTGCTGTAGACAATCCTAAAAGAATCAACAAGATCTTTTGCGCTACCTAAATTTCCATTTTGAAGAACAAATAATCCCGCAGTAGTTGCGTTACGAATTTGTGTTACTGGAGAATAAACAGTCTTAGCAAGCTGAGACATACCCTTCAAGCCAAGAAAGGTACTCCAAAGAGAACTATTCAAATGAGATTGAGCAAGAAAAGTATTAGGAACATCCTCAATTGCACGCACCATGTCCTTGTGAACGTACTTTCCTGCAAGAGGTCCATATTTATTTTTGTCTGCAACACTTGGGAGCACATCAGTTCGTGCTGTAGACGTTCCTAATTGCTGATAATTTCCAAGTTGCTCTCTACTAAGACCTTCTGGCAGCTTGTCATAAAATATTCTGCGATTCGGAGAAACTTCTTTGAGAATATTATTGTAATCATTTAGGTTTCTAAAGAATCCTTGATTGTTTGTCGCTCTTGTAAGATGAGATATGGTTTCTACCATCTTCGTCTTCAAGCCTATTTCTTGTTCTTTGAATGTCACATCTCTTAATTTTTTAAAAGTGCCATCTGCATTCTTTGTTATGCCAATAAGTTCAGGTGCGCCTGTATATTCACCAAGAAAAGCTCTAAACGCAGGAAGGTCATCTAAAGTTCTACCCTTCAAAATACCGCTATTAACTCCACGAAGAACATCTTTATCAAACATGAATTTAGTTTGCATGTTGGCGTTTCTAAAAGAAGAACTGCTCATCACATTATTTAATATTTCCATAGCTTCTTGTTGTGCTTCTTTGCTTGCCGAAGCGCCAGCTAATTCTTCGATTGCATTTTTAAAATCCTGACTACTGGGTACATAATTTTCAGGGTCATGGAACGCACGATAAATGCGAATACCATAAGATCCTCGATTAGAATTAATCGCATCGATGTATGCTTTTTGTTCTTTAGGATCAAAAAATTCAGACTTTCCTAGAGTCTCTGATAATCTATCGGTTGTTTTTCTAAATTCTTGCGTGGCTGTACTAAAGCTTAATTTTTTTCGACCAAGCAAAGATAAAGGCTGATTTTCATTAAGGATTTCATCAAACTCACTTAGAGCTTTTTGTGATTTTGCTCTCAAGTTCGCATCAGGTTGAAACAAAGATCCGTTAACGCTTTTATATAACTTCGCCCTTCTAACATCATTAAGCTCGCCTGATTTATCTAAAACTCTAATACCTTCTTCTATTTCTTCTATAGCTTGACGAGCGATGCGATCATCTGCGCCTATTGATTGAATTTTAAGCGCCTCTAGTTGTTTTATATGTCTGTCTTGATACTTGCCTGCCCAAGTAAGATTTTCTCTGCGCCATTTATTGATCTGAGCAAATAAATTACCTTTAAGATATTCGGGATTATTCAGGTCAGGGTCTATTCCTACAGAAGAATAAGGAGAGTCAGGATCTTTAATGAGTTTTTTAGCTAGAGATTTTCCTGTTTCTGTTTCACTAATTGCATCAATTCCTTTTCCTACTCCTTTGCCAAGACCCTTAAGAAGTAAAGGCGCTACAAGCAAAGCACCAGCTCCCTCACCAGCAACCTTTAATCTATTTCCAAGTCCCGCTAAAGCTCTCTCTGCACCAAGAAGATCTTCGATATCCGTTCTTTGTGTAGGCCCAAACTCAAAAGCATCGCCAATTGTTTCTACATCAGGGGTGGCTGCTAAAACATCTGCTGCAGCAAAAGCAGGTATCTCTACTCTTCTTTTAAGACGACTAACGCCACTAATTGCACGGGCAGCTTTCACAGCACCGAGGCCGGGGATTGCAAATTGAGTAATGAACTTTACAGCCTCACCCGCGCCGGTATGGACTTCTGGTTTGTATTCAGAAAAGAAATCTCTAATAGACTGCGCTGCGCTGTCTTCTTCGTTGTCTGCTAGGTAATCGTATAACTCTGCAGGTAAGCTTGATACTCCCTCTATTGTACTTACAAGACCAGAACCAATTCCTCTAGCCATGTCGCCAAAGACGCTTATATCTTCTTCACCTAGAGTGGTGGCTGGTGGATTTTCTTCGTACCACTCTCTTGCTCTTTGTTTTGCAGTTTCAAAATCATCTACCCCTACGACATCAAGATTTCTACCATCCGGTAATCTAACAATCACGACTGTAGCGACGTTGTTGCATGAGCTTCAGCATTTGGATCAACCACTGGTGTGATTTCTCCTTGAAGCCTATCTTTCATCTGTTTTTTCAATATGTTATTTGGGTCATTAATGAAGAAGCCATCAAGGACAATCTTACCCGCTTCAGTGAGACCCCCATCGGGGGTCCAATATTCTCGGCTGCTCGTAATTACCTGCCAGATTTTGTCTGCTCGACCTTGGCTCCCGCCACCCGGCTTAATATATTCGAGAGCTTCCTCTCTACTCATACCACCAGGTCCAGTTAAATACTCTATTCGTTTTTGTAAATCGGTTTTTGCTTGTGCATCTAGTATTGCTTGCGCTGAAGCATATGAAGGATCCGTTGGTTCTGCAGCTAAGTTATAAGCAAGTTCGTTCATTCCCTCTGTAGAAAAAAACTTGTTAACAAGTCTAGTTAGAATGGCACCTGCACCTGTATCTTCGCCTGCATCTCCACCTGGATCTCCACCTGGATCTCTGTACTGACCACGTTTTTGATCAGGGTCAACAATATAATCAGTAGGATTAATTTCAGTTATCACATTGTTAGTAGTTTCCCCATTAGGAGTAGGAGGGTCCGGTGGTTCTTTCCTAAGAGTTTTCCGAACATCTTCTAGATCTACATCTCCGTATCTTTGTCCTTGATCTTCAAACTGCTTTTTAAAGTCTTCAGCAAAAGTAGTACGTTTTCCTTTTGGTTCTGGGTCAAATCCCAAAGAATAGGCTAATGGATTTTCAAAGAGAAAATCACCCAGACCTCTGCCTGCTCCCACAATAGGATCAAGCACAGCGGCTTGAGCACCGCGTACCTTTTCTTCTATACCTGAAATACCTCCCCAAAAGCCTCTATCAAGATTAATGCTCTTAACAATATCCTTTCGTTGATCTTCTTCTAATTTTTCAAAATCTTCTTGGCTTTCTATGCCGTAATCCTGAAGCTTTTCAAAAGTAAGTATTTGTTCCTGTAAAGGTTCTAATCTCTCCATGGCATCAAATACTTTAGGGATATAATTGCGTGTTTCATTAGGCAACTCATCGGAATTTGCTCCACGAGCAAGCCAATCATCTGTATTCCCCGGTCCCCAATTGTAAGCAATCAGGGCGTGTTCAGTATTACCATACCTATCAAGCATGGCATCAAGGTACTCGTTACCAATTCGAACATTCTCTGCGCCTGAAGAATCTCTGGCAGGAGTTACACCAAACCCAGGATCTCTAAGAGTATTAGGCATCACTTGCATCTGACCTCTAGCCCCTTTCGGGCTAATCGCATCGGGATCTCCGCCACTCTCTATTTCCATAACCGCTCTACGTAAATCATCTCTGTCTTCTGTTGACATACCACCGCGAGCAAAAGCTTGTATGCCTTGACCAGTATTCACATCATCATCATTAGAAAAAGCTGAAACAACGTCAGAAACAGTTTCGGGTAAAGCAGCTACCTCTCTTGCTGCCACACCTTTCCCATATATATTGCTCGCAGTTCTAAGCTTCGATTTACCTGGAGTTCTTCCTCCTGCCAGCTTTACAGCTTTCTCAATGGCATCAGTAGCTTTTTTACCTTTGTATCCCAATCGACCAAGATACGTTGCTAGTGCTCCGGGTGCTGTAATTCCACCAAGCATCAAAGCTCCTGTCGTTCCTGCGATAGCTACATCTACAGGATCGGACGGATCTACAACAAGAAAGTTAGTTATATCTCGAAGATTTAAACCAGAACCTTCTGGAGACTCTTTAAGACTAAAAAAATCAGACATGGTGTCATCTTCGCCAACAATAGCTGGAATCGCTCCTGTGATGTAATCCATAATAGAAGGATCATAATCTTCTACCACATCGCCCTCTGCATAGCCTCGAATCGGAGCAACACCCGCCATAATCCCGCTACCCTCTCTCATCTGAGGAGTCTGGAACATAGGTCTGGAAAGTATTTTAGGATTCATTAGCTATTGGTCGGGGTTTTGCTTTGGAGGAATGCCTGTAGCGCCGGGTTGCTGTGATTGGTTATATATAGTATCGAAGTATGGAGCAGCAGCCCTTGCCGCAGTAGCGAATTTGCCATACGGCTCATACTCTTGTGGACCAGAACCGACGTTATAACCTGTCTGGAATGTAGGCATGTACGGTGCGCCCTGTCCAAGAATTTTCATACCTCTTTGCATTCTCATCCATGGTTCATCCGCCATCTGTTGAGCGGCCTGGTATTGATAACCAAGTCCAGTATCTTGGATGCCTCTACCCATACCACCCAGTCCTGACATCGTACCTATCTGACCAGTCAACATATCTTGACCTTGCCTTCCTAGCCTTGCTATTCCAGCAGCTCCAGCCCTTCTTGCATCACCTGTTCGTCCGTAAGCATCAAGAGCTTGACCATACATTTGGCTTGTAAGATCACCTAAACCTCCAGCTGCACCGGCCATTCTTCCCATGCGGTCTCCGTATACACTGGAGCCAAGCTGTTGACCGCTTAAATATCCAGAAGCTAATCCAGCACCTATGTCTGAGCGTTGTCCTGCGCCACCCATTAATGCATCAATACCAGCTAGGCCCATGCGCCCTCTTTCTCCTGCTAAAGAGCCGATATCTCTTCCTGCTTGCATGCCCATTCCAGCGAAATCTTGACCAATACCAGCTCTTTGTCCAGCCAATTGAGCCGCCAGCTCTTGGGCGCTCATACCCATAGTAGCTGCTTGTCTTGCTAAATCTGCTTGTGAACCAATTCCACTAAGACCAAGCTCTCCGATTGAAAGTGCTCCGCGTTGTGCGAGTTCTTCAGCCGACAATCCTAGTTCTCCTGCTCGACTCGCAGCAGATATTCCTGCTTCAGCACCACCTCGACCAAGAGATCCCATAAGAGATCCCATTTGTTGTCTTCGAGCTTGTGCTTGCTCAAATGCTTGCATAGCTCGATCCGCAGAATCTCTATAACCTTCGGATCTTAATCCCGCACCAGTTCTAGCCTGTTGCTCTAATATGTTTCTGCCAATTTCTGCTTGTTCTACACCTTCTCTAGACCCGCCGAAAGCACCAGAAGAAACGGCTCTTGATCTTACATCTCGTCTTTGTTTTTCTCCGAGTCTTGCTATCTCAGCTTGTTCAGCATCAATTACTTGCTGGGTATAAGGGTCCATAAATCGACCAATACCTGAAGGTCCAAACTCTTCTCCAGTTCCTCTTATAGCGCCGATACCTTCTCGAGCAGAGGAAAGACCAAGCTGACCAGCTCTTCTTAAGTCTTGGCCAGCTCTTCCTGTTTCTCTTCTAGCTCTACGTGTTGCTCCTCTTGCTCCTCGCTGAGATTCAGAAATTCCAGGTTGGATTCTTGAGGCAACATCCATAATACCTCGTTGCCCAATACCAGCTTCAGTCAATGCTCTATCAGAGGCTCTACCTATATCTTGCATTGCTCCATAAGAACTAGGCATGGCACCTCTCATGGATTCGCCAATCATCTGCTCCCCGCCGTACATCCCTCTTTGTGCGTCCCTAACTTCTTGACCCGCACCTATTTCTGCAGAACGTATATCTCCAGCCGCTCCTCGCATCATTGAACGAGCGTCTTGATCTAAAAATTGTTGACCCGTGCGTGGGTCATATTGACCCATGCTTTGCATATAAAGATTACGGGCCATAGGATCGCCGTAGATGCCTGCAGTGAAAGGATTAAATCCTTGAGAAGACCTTCGATAAAGATCTTGTGCTTCTGCTAATTGACCGCCGAAGCCACCTAATCCACGAGTTAAGTTTCTTGCTTGAATCTCAAGAGGGCTGAGTCCAGCTACCTGACGTATCGGAACGGGAATAGGCTGGCTCATAAGACCAGCTTGATCTGGCGTTCCAAAATAGGAAGCCATCATATTTCTTGCGGTTGACTCTAGAGAAGGATCTGCATAGGTATAACGAGCTTGTGGTTCAAAAGATGGCTGCATTCTTACTGTTGCCATCTCAGACTCCTCCCTTTAAAGCATTTTCGCCAGCTCGTTGAAAGGCGTACATAGCTCTAGCGCCTTGTCTTCTCTGTTCTTCAGGATTGTTCTTTGCTCCGTTCAAACTACCAATACCCCTTAGTGCTTTTGCATTAAAAACAAATTCCCCATCACTCAACATAGCGGGTATGTTGTCAGAAGTTTCTGTCCCTCGACCAGAGATTTGACCATTCACTCTATTAAAATTATCTTGGCCTAAGTAGCCGCCACCTGCCATATTTAAATATTCCTCTCCTATATTTATGTCAGGAATATTAAATCCAGGTGGCAAACTAAAGTTTGATAAACCACCAACTGATCTTGGGATATTAATATTTGGTACCCCACTCAAGTCTTGTGGATCTGACGTATCTGTATTGTTGCCTGTTAAGGAGTTAAACAGGCCACGCACCCATGGAGAATTAGCGATGGATTGTGCCAGGTCACGTCCTGGAAGCAATGAAAGAAGTCCACTCAAAATACTTTTATCTTGATCAGAATCTTTATTTCTTAGAGCATCTATTCCTTGTCTTGCAATATTCCCAGCACCAGATACCATCCCTCTTGCAGCATCACCAGCGTTAGATAATACGTTTCCTATACCTCCTGAAGTAGAAGTACCGAGATTATAAACAGGATCATCTAAAATATTTCCGGTTGGTAGATTTGACGTATATTGCTGCAGAAGTTGATTAAGACCTGCTGCATTCTGAATGTCATCAAAACTAGTGTTACCCGCACTTTGAGCATGAGCAAGCTCATCCATAAGATCGTAAGGTCGTCCATAGGAATGGTCTCTTAGCAATGCTCCTCTACCCTTCCCCGAATCCTTACCTAATACTCCCTTATATTCATCACTACCTAAGTGAGCTGTTGCGATTCTATATGGCGACCATTTCTTGTCTTTGGCCAGCTTCATATAGTATTCAAGACCACCTTCATCGGGATCACGACCCAATATCTCTCGATAAGTCGCAATAATATCTTCGCGTGTAGCTGGGCGATCTTTATCAAACATTGAAGCGCCAGCTCCTGGCCCCCTTGGTCTTTCGCTTGCTAGAGGCAATTTGCTTGCTGGCGGTAATGCAGGTGTAGTAGTTACAGGAGGAGTAGGAGGTGCAGGTTTTTTAGGATCGAAAGCAACCTGAGGAGGAGGTTTTAATGGACCCGTCCAGCCC
>TARA_R100001143_G_scaffold39813_1_pt1 | contig 18208 bp, 16 predicted proteins | sample TARA_R100001143 | Tara Oceans TARA_R100001143 (sample SAMEA2621300) | marine metagenome | biome: marine biome (ENVO:00000447); feature: mesopelagic zone (ENVO:00000213); material: "saline water (ENVO:00002010), including plankton (ENVO:xxxxxxxx)" | depth 800 m | reverse complement strand
GCTGTTCGCAGGCGGGGTGATGGTGAGATTAGCAAGCTGCGCAGGGGTCAGCGTCGCAACACCGTCGGTAACGGTAACCGCCTCGCCATCGGCGGTTAGAACCGCACCTTCGGGAATACCACTGATCTCAACAGACAGAGTCTCGCTGTCGTCGGTCAGTGAGGAACTGATATCCAGCGCTATGGCTGTATCTTCATCACCACTTGCGGATGATAGGGTGAGCGTGGGGGCGTCGGCCCCTGGGGTGATGTCTATTTCTAGGGTATCGCTGGTGATCGCGCGGGCTCCGCCGTCGCTTTCAACGGCGATGGCGTGAACGGTCAGGGAGAAATTTCCGCTGGCATTTTCAGCGGGGATAAGGCTGAGCCCATCCAATTCCGCTGCTGTTAAAACCCATGCGCCGGAAACCGCGTCAAAGTATCCCGCATTCAGGCTTGCCCTCTCTGGCAGGCCTGAAATTGTAATCGCAAGTGTTTCGGAACCATCCAAATCCGTCAGTGCGGCAGATATCGAAAGGGGGATAGCAACGTCTTCCAGGCCAACAACTGTTTCGCCAACCTCTAATGTTGGTGTCGATGCCTCAGTGTCCCGGACAGGCCCTCCGGAAGACCCTGGACCCGATTGGCCATTATTGGATGAATTGGATCCGTTTGACGGATCGCCATCGCGTCCGCCGAAGGGGCGGCCCGAACCATTCGCACGATCAAACCGGTCGAAGCCATCGCGACCCAACGTGCCCGATGGACCCCCCCGGATACTATCACTGCCGATTTCTTCGTTGTTGAATCGTTCCCGTTCGGCAAAATTCGTAACACTGTTTTGCGTGCTGGAATCCCCGGCGGCGGTATCAATATCTGACAAGGCGTCGGCGATATTGGTGCCAATACCATATTGTTCAAGAAATTCTGGAGCCTCTATCAGGGTACCATCAATAAGTTCGATGGAGACAAGAAAGCCGTCCGTTACAGCTGGGACAAAGTCTTTGATAATGATGGTGTCTTGATCTTCAGTGACGACCACCAAATCATCGCCAAAGACCGAAATGAATTGGGCCGTTTCGGGATCAAATGAAATTCCCAACACGCCATTCGTGACGACATCGGGTGTCTGGAGGTCGACGATGGTCGCAGATTGCACGATATGCTCCGGCAACGGATTATTCGATCCGCCGGATTGCGCGATTGCCACCAATTCAACTAGATCCATTTCAGCCATTTCAGGTCCTTCATCACCGCACATCGTTCTGACGATCAGGTGTGTTATTGCAGATACTTATAAAACCAACTGTACCAAAACAGAATGCACCACGCCTACACTAATCCCAGAAATCCACTTTTTGTTCAGTGACCTTTGTCACAGTTCAGCATAAATTCTTATAAAATTTTCGACATTTGTTGCATAATGTCCTGACACTTGTTCCGAACCTTAATGCCAAAGCAATTTTTGGTCCAATTTACGTATGTCCCATCTGGTATCCTGACTTATAGGACTGCGACGTCATCAGTTGTAGGGTCAGAAAAACCGATTGGATCAACAGGTCGAAAGGACAATGCGTGATCAGTGTCCAATGTCTGGATCACGTCTTGCCCAAAAAGAGGGGCTGTTTGTTGGCCCGCAACCTCATGATGGTTTGGTAAATATCTTTCCAGAACAGGATCCATGTCCTGGCCCAAAAGTGCACTTACCCCTAAAGTGTTTGCATCAAGGGATTCCGGGGTAAACGTGTCCACCAATGGCGCTGGTTCACCCGCCGCCAGAAGCGGGTCTGTCGCGTCTGCTTTATAAAGGCCAGGACCATAGTTATCGGTCAGTCTATCCTGCGCACCAAATCGAGTGAAATCGAGTGTTTCGTCCGACACATCAGACGGACTGTTCTGTCCGATGGGGCGCGCATCATCAATCACACCCTCCTCAACTGAGGCTGCCTCAAGAGAATACATGATGTCATTGAGCGCATCGCCGTCGCCAAATGTATCCAAAAAGTCAATGGCATCCATCGATGTTCCATCCGACAGCCTTAACCCCGTCAGCACACCTGCTTCCAGCGCACCCAGAAAATCATCGATTATTAGGAGTGAACCGTCCTGCTGGATGATGACTAAGTCACTGCCGTTCAGAAGAAGCGCTTTGATTGCTTGCTGTCCAACGGATAGGGCTAATTGGCCAAGGGAATCCAGGGAACTGGTATCGGCAAGAATATGCGTTGCTGTGTTTATCAAATGCGCGGACAAATTGGTGAAATGACCGTCGTTTGAAACAACCATATATGCTGAAGGATTGGGGGTCGCTTCAAAGGGTATGTCGGCCATGATCATTTTCCCTTCAAGTTTGGCATCGGTGCGCACTTATCTGCTGTGCCGAACATATATCACTCTGCTGGTCTTTTGATTGCGCGCTCCAGCGATCCTTTTCAGTCAATTCCTTATATAGGCTTGGTACATGCTTTTTCATACCTATAGCTGTGATAGACCCGATGTGAGTCGCTATCAACAATATTTCTGTAAAATTTTATATTTATTTTAGGAAAATTTAGCGCGTATTCATCATTAATGCTGCCTCAAGAGCGAAATAGGTTAAGACAGCATCGGCTCCGGCGCGCTTAAAACACATCAGGGTTTCCAGAATACCGCGATCCCGATCCATATATCCAAGATCAAAGGCTGTCCGTAACATGCTGTATTCACCGGAAACCTGATAGGCAAAGGTGGGCAGATGAAATTCACTCTTCACCCGCTGCAGAATATCCAGATAGGGCATGCCCGGTTTCACCATCAACATGTCGGCCCCTTCCGCGATATCCAATGCCACCTCTCTCAGGGCCTCATCGGAATTGGCCGGGTTCATCTGATAGGTCCGCTTATCCCCGATCAGGGCCGTGGATGACCCAACCGCATCCCGAAAGGGGCCATAGAAGCAGGACGCATATTTTGCTGCATAGGCCAGGATGCGAACATCGCTGCGCCCGACATCATCCAGGGCCGCACGTATGGCACCGATGCGCCCATCCATCATGTCGGACGGGGCCAATGTGTCACAACCAGCTTCGGCTTGGACCAGGGCTTGTTTGATCAGGCTTTCAACCGTTTCATCATTCACAATCTCCCCCCCGACGATCAGCCCGTCATGGCCGTGGCTGGTATAGGGGTCCAGGGCCACGTCACAAACGATCATGATATTCGGGCAGGCTTCACGCACCGCGCGGGTTGCGCGACAAACCAAATTGTCCGGATTAAAGGCTTCGCTGCCCGCATCATCTCTTAAAATCGGGTCTGTATAGGGGAACAGGGCGATGGCCGGAATGCCTGCATCTTCTGCGCGTTTAACTGCATCGACAATCAGATCGACAGACAGCCGGTCCACCCCTGGCATGGATGGGACGGGTTCGCGCTTGTTCATGCCATCGCTGACAAAAAGCGGCCAGATCAGATCAGCGGGCGTAAGGGCATTCTCCGCGACCAGAGCCCGCACAGCGGCATTGGTGCGATTGCGCCGCGGGCGCACAGTAGGATAACGGCCCGGAAAAGCCATGGTAACAACTCCCCAATGGTGTAACAAAATCGGGGGCTAGGTTAGCCATGCTTTCACCGGGCCGCAATTCTCTTGGCAGAAGGTTCTGCCTTTATCCAGCCAACCCCGCAAATAAAGGGGTGTCGATCGGGGATCCATCCGATTGACGCTGTGTCCGGGCAATCACCGGCGTTGCGTTGCGAATGATGTCCAGCACAGGACAATGGGCATCGACCGTTCGTTTCAACCGGTCCAACTCTGCCTGTGATGCCGTGCTGTCCAGATCCACCTGAATATCCAGTCCCCGGAGACCGGGTCGAACACCAGGATCCAAGGCAAACAGTCCCCGCAGGTCAATATCCCCCTTTACCGAAACCGACACGCCCTTCAACGGAATTCCAAGACGATCTGCATACAGGCGATAGGTGATTTCCTGACAGGATGCGATCGCTGCCAAGATCAGTTCTATAGGGTTTGGCCCAAGATCCTGACCGCCAAGAGCTTTCGGCTCATCCACGGTCAATATGAAATCACGGGTTTCGACCTCGCTGTGCAACCCTCGGACCTGGCGGGATTGCACCTCGAAATGTGCAAGGGCTTTTCCGGGGGTGTGTCGGATGGTCTCTGCCACATGGTCAAAGACAGCCCCCAGTCCGGCTGTTTGGGGGTGTGTGTGAGTGCTTGTCATCTCAATATCCTCCTGGTCGCCGCAATCAGGCTGCTGCTTGTGCGGCATCGGCCGCAACGGCCAGTGCCTGGGTCAGGTCAGCGATGATATCGTCGATATGTTCAATCCCGATCGACAGCCGGATATAGGAGTCTGACACCCCGGATTGATGCTGCTCTTCCAGGCTCAGCTGAGAATGAGTGGTGGTGGCTGGGTGGATTGCCAGGGACCGCGCATCACCAATATTGGCGACGTGATAGAACAGGTCCAGGGCATCAATGAAGGCCGCGCCTGCTGCTTTGCCGCCTTTGATATGGAACCCGACCAAGCCACCATATCCGCCTTTCAGATAGGTCTGGGCCCGTTTCAAATTCTCGCCATTCTGGTGATTGGGATAAATCACGCGGTCGACAAGCGGATGTTCGTTCAGGAAATTAACGACAGCGGCGGCATTGCGGGAATGTTCCCGAATGCGGATTGGCAGGGTTTCCAGCCCTTGGATGATTTGAAACGCATTATAGGGGGACAGGGCTGCCCCTAGATCCCGCAACAGGGTGACGCGGGCCTTGATGATATAGGCAATCGGCCCCAGCGGCTTCACAGCCTCTGTCCAGACAGCCCCATGATAAGAGGGGTCAGGCTGGTTCAGATAGGGTTGGCGTTCCTTGTGGTCTTCCCAGGGGAAGGTACCGCTGTCGACAATCGCCCCACCGATAGAGGTTCCGTGACCACCGATATACTTGGTCGTGGAATAGACAATGATGGCTGCGCCATGATCGAAGGGGCGGCACAGGACCGGGGCGGCGGTGTTATCGACAATCAACGGAATGCCCAGTTCGCGACCGATGGCAGCGACTTCTCCGATTGGGAAAACCTCCAGCTTTGGATTGGGCAATGTTTCGGCGTAATAGGCCCGGGTCTTGTCATCTGTGGCCTTCCGGAACGCTTCAGGGTCGGTTGGATCGACAAAGCGAACCTCGATCCCCTGGTCTTTCAGCGTGTTCGCAAACAGGTTCCATGTTCCGCCATAAAGGTTTGTGGAGCTTACGATATTGTCCCCAGCGCGAGCAATATTCTGAACCGCATAGGCACTCGCTGCCTGGCCGGATGCAACACCCAGTGCCGCGACGCCGCCTTCCAGGGCTGCGATGCGTTTTTCTAGCACATCCACGGTCGGGTTCATGATGCGGGTATAGATATTGCCCAATTCTTCCAGGGCGAACAGCTTTTGGGCATGTTCGGCGCTGTCGAACTGATAGGATGTTGTCTGATAGATTGGCACGGCCACCGCATTGGTGGCTGGGTCAGACCGAAAACCGGCATGCAGGGCCAGGGTTTCTGGATGTTTCGGGGTCTGTGTCATCGTCGCTTTCTCCATTTTTAAGGTCGGAGCCTTAATGCTCCACAGTGGGTTTCCAGCGAGGATCTGCGCCAATCTAGGTCCCGAATGAAAGGACTTCCCTGACGTCGCTTTAGCAGTTGATGACGCGGTGCAAGCTGATCCTCAAATCACCGCGGGCGACCCTGTGCCGAATGAAAGCAGGCCGGTCGCCAAGGCGTCGATCCAAAGTGTTCTCTTGCGGGGATTTATAAATGCGGCGCTAAAGCAGAAGCGGTCAGATTTTGAACTCTCCAAGGCAACCAAGGCCCGGAAAAACAAAACCGCCGCAGCATAGCCGGGCGGTGCGATGACCAACCCTCTTTAGCTGCATTTATAAAGCGCCCGCAAGCTGAGCTTCAAATCGGCGCTGGGTAGATGCATAAGGGATGACGATTTCCGGGTCAAGCGGATAATTTAAGCACCGTCTGGAAGAATGGGCTGTGAGTGGGGTGCTTACAGCAGGTCACCCTTCGAGACGCTGCGCTCCTCAGGGTGAGGGGGGTGTTTCAAAAATTCGTCATCCCGGACTTGATCCGGGATCCAGGGCAAAAAGCGCGTTTAGTGCGTGCGGCCCTGGGCTCCCGCTTTCGCGGGAGAGACGAGCCTGAATTTGCCTTAGCGCCCTCTGCGTTTCCCCGCGCCCTCTGCGTACCCCTCTGTCGTCATCCCGGACTTGATCCGGGATCCAGGGCAAAAAGCGCGTTTGGTGCGTGCGGCCCTGGACTCCCACCTTCGCGGGAGAGACGAGCTTGTATTTGCCTTTGCGCCCTCTGCGTTTCCCCGCGCCCTTTGCGTTCCCCATTGTTGTCATCCCAGACTTGATCCGGGATCCAGGGCGGCGGGTGTGAATGGTGCGTAGGGGCAATCTGGTCTGGGATTTCATAGGTTTTGTGCAGGTCCTTATGGTTGAGCGAATTTGGGAATGATGCGATGATCGTATTCTCTTGAAATTCGTTGGATTTCAGTATGTCGACACCCTCCCCAAAGCTGGCTGCGGGATTTTCCAATGCCGGGCATTTTCTGTTTCACTATTTCGCCGCGATGTATTTCACCATCGTTCTGGCGATTGAGCGGGATTGGCAGACGCCTTATGAGGCGCTGATGCAGCTTTGGTTTCCAGCCGCCATGTTGATCGGGTTCTGTGCCCTACCGGCGGGGCGGTTGGCGGATCGTTGGTCCAGCCCGGGCATGCTGGTGGTGATGTTTCTGGGCATGGGCTTGTCGACGATCTTGTGTGGCTTTGTCGAGACGCAAACAGCCCTGATGATCTTTCTGGGCGGGCTGGGCCTGTTTGGTGCTATTTATCACCCGGTCGGCATTCCCTGGGTGATTAAGACCAGCGAGGGCAAGACCGGCATGCGGTTGGCCTTCAATGGTATATTTGGCGGTATGGGCGCCGCCGGGGCCGCGATGCTGACCGGCTGGATCATTGAAATCTTTGGCTGGCGCGGTGCCTTTGTCATTCCAGGGGTGATCTGCCTGTCGATTGGCATTGCTATGTTCTTTGCCCTGCGCACCGGTTGGATTGCAGAAGGGGCAAAGGTTGCCGCGAACCGCACCAGCAAAGCCAGCGCAGCGGGAAATCTGAAGGCTGTTGCCCTGATGATGATCCCAATGTGCATGTTGGGGCTGATTTATAACACGGTGCAGAACATTATGCCCAAGCTGTTTGAAGAGCGCATGGTGGACCTGTTGTCCGGTCAGATTGGTCTGGTCGGGACGGCAGTTGGGGTCGTTTATGGCATTGGAGCAACGATGCAACTGGTCGGCGGGGTTCTGGCAGACCGCTATAGCCTGAAACGGGTCTATGTGCTGTTGTGGTTGCTGCAAGCGCCCCTGTTGTTTGTTCTGGCGGAATATTCCGGAATTCCGCTGGGGCTGGCGGCAATCCTGCTGGCCATGGCGGGCACGGCCATTCTGCCCGCAGAAAACATGATGCTGTCACGCTTTGCGCCGGCCAATCATCAAGGGCTGGTCTTTGGGGCGAAATTCGTGGTGTCCTTTGGCGCAGGGCCAGTGGGCCTGTATCTGATCACACAGGTGCGCCATTCGACTGGTGAGTTTACGGATCTTCTTTTAGCCTATAGCGTTCTGGCCGTGCTGGTCATGCTGGTCGCCCTGCTGTTGCCACGGCTGCCGGATGAAGAAACCCCGGTGGCCCCTAAAATGACGCCAGCGGCGGCGGAATAACGATCACAGCTTGGTATCAATTGTTGTCAATGTGCCGTCTGATGCGGCGCTGCGGTAGAAGCAACTGCGGTAGCCAACATGACAGCATCCGCCATCGCCCTGGGGCAATACGCGCAACAGGATGGCGTCCTGATCGCAATCGACCCGCAATTCGATGAGTTTTTGCACCTGTCCGGATGTTGCGCCCTTGTGCCAGAGCTCCTGGCGGCTGCGGGACCAGTAATGCGCCTCTCCCGTTGTCAGGGTGCGTTCCAGCGCCTGAGCATTCATATAGGCGACCATCAGCGCCTCGCCGGTATCGGCATGGACGGTGATCACCACAATCAGGCCATTGGCATCAAATTTCGGGGCCAGGCGGCTGCCGGTTTCAAGCTCTACCTTGCTCAGTCTGGCCGGGTCGGGGAAGGACATGGTTTGGGTCTCCAACAGGATTGGGAAGGACTTGTTTACACGAAAGTACCGGGCAGGGAAAAGCTCTCCCCCCCCAGACCGGCCTTAAAATGGGCAACGCCGGGGGCTTTGTCCCAATTCAGGCCCCCAAGATCCAGATGCCGGATGCCATGATCGACCAGGGCGGGCAGGGCGCGCCAAAGCAGCAGATTATGGGCATGGCAGGCACGGCCCTGAGGCGATGTCCAGCCTACCTGATAGGTAGCCGCCGTCCCATGCAGCACAAAAAATACCCCCGCCAGCACCTGATCATCCGGATCATAGGCCTGAAGGCACAGGCCGTCCTGGGCGGGCAGGCTGGACAGCATCGCCCTGCTGGGTCCCGAATATCCCATTTTGGCCCGATGCGCATCATAGCGGGCGAGAAGGGGTCTTGGGTCCTCTTCTATCGCACAGCGCGTGTCGTGTGCTTCGGCGCGGCGCAATTGGTTTCGGAAATTCTGGCGCAACTGTGCGCGTAGTGTGTCTAAAGGCTGTTTCAGATCCAGCCAGGCGGTGTCATAGGCGGCCAGGACATTGTGAAATCCAGCCTCTCTCAGCAGGGCCAGTGTTGCCGGTCCATGAGGTAACTCCGGCAATACAGACAGGCGCTTCAGGCGGCCCAATGGGTAATGTGATCGCACGGCCAGCAGGGCCGCAATGCGGTCTTCTGGCATGACAGGGTGGAAAAACAAGGGGCCGCGCAAGACTTGACCCAGGGTGAACAGGCCCAGCCGTTTCTGCTCAAAGACCTGCACAAGGCCAACAGGTCGACCTTTCTTTAGGATATAGGCGCGGTGCAGCCCATCGGCATCCCCCACTGCAACGCTGGCAGAGCCCCAGGACCAGCTTTGAAAGGCGGTGCTGCGGCCACAGGCCGTGATCCTGTGACGCCATGTCTCTTCATCGGGGCTTTCCCAATCCAGTTGGATCGTGCTCATCTAACCATCTACGGAAGGGAATGGGGTATGGGTGAACAAAAGCGAAAGAAACTGGCGGTATATGCTGCCCCCGGTCCAACACAGCAACCGCGCCGGGGCAAAGGGCGCATACGCATTACCTGGCGGGCCGTGGTCCTGTTTCTGGGGGCGATGTTGATCCTCGACATCCTGCTCTATGCCGTTTTCCGATTCGGATTTGGTGCCTGTTATAGCGCATTGTGCCTGTTGGAATAAGCCATAAAGCAGAAAATCGGAAGCACCTATCCCAGTGCGGCCTCAATCGCGGCAACCGCCGTTGCTGCAGCCGCCCCATCGGGCCCTCCGGCCTGCGCCATGTCGGGGCGTCCACCGCCGCCTTTGCCGCCCATTGCCTCAGCCCCGGCACGCACCAGGGAAACCGCATCAAATCGCTGGGTCAGGTCATCGGTAACACCAACCACCAGAGAAGCCTTGCCGTCATTGACCGCGATCACCGCCACAATCCCAGAGCCTAATTGTGTTTTCAACTGATCGGCCAGGGGTTTTAGTTCTTTAGGGGATACCCCGTCCAGAACCCGGCTGGCAAATTTGATGCCTGCGATTTCCTTGGCTTCCTGAGGGGCACCGCTGCCGCCGCCACCAGCGGCCAGCTTGCGGGTCAGGTCGGAAACTTCCCGTTCCAGCCGTTTGCGTTCTTCCATCAGGCTGACAATCCGGTCCGTCACATCAGCGGGGCTGACCTTCATCTGGGCAGCGATGGTTTTCACGCGGGCTTCCTGGGTCGCCAGATAGTCCAGTGCGGCTTGCCCGGTCAGGCATTCAATGCGTCGCACACCAGAAGCAACCGCGCTTTCGCTGATGATCTTGAACAGCGCGATATCACCGGTGCGTCGCACATGGGTGCCGCCGCACAATTCCGTGGAATAGACATGGCCGGATGCATCGCCTTTGGGCGCGCCCATGGAAACGACGCGGACTTCTTCACCATATTTCTCCCCAAACAAGGCCAGGGCACCGGCCTTGATGGCCTCGTCTGGTGTCATCAGGCGGGTGGTGACGGGCGCATTCATGCGGATCTGGGCATTGACCAGACGTTCAACCTGATCAATCTCCTCCAGGCTCAAGCCCTTTGGATGGGCAAAATCGAAGCGCATCGCATCGGCATTCACCTGAGAGCCCTTTTGGGTCACATGATCGCCCAGAACCTGGCGCAGTGCCTCATGGGCCAAATGGGTCACGGAATGGTTGGCACGCAACTTGGAGCGGCGCTGTCCATCGACCAGCAGTTCCAGGGCGTCACCCCGGCGCAGGCTGCCTTCGGTCAGGGTGCCGATATGCAGCACCATGTCGCCCAGCTTCTTCTGGGTATCGGTTACGGTGAAGACGGCGCCATCTGCGGTTTTCAGGATTCCCTGATCGCCCATCTGGCCGCCGCTTTCGCCATAGAACGGGGTTTGATTGGCAATCAGGATCGCTTGATCGCCCTGTTTCAGGGTATCGACAGGTTTGCCATCCTTGACCAAGGCGGTCACCACACCCTCAGCCTTTTCTGTTTCATAGCCGAAGAATTCCGTGGCCCCCAATTGGTCGCGCAGGTCGAACCAGACGCTTTCGGTTGCGGCATCGCCAGACCCGGACCAGGCCTTGCGGGCCTTGGCCTTCTGTTCTTCCATGGCGGCGGTATATTCCGCCTCGTCCACGCTGCGGCCCTGACCGCGCAGAATGTCCTTGGTCAGGTCCAGCGGGAATCCATAGGTGTCATACAGGGTAAAGGCCACACGACCGGACAGTTCGCCCTTTTCCGGAACATCTGCCAATTCTTCATCAAGAAGTTTAAGGCCGCGATCTAATGTGTTCTTAAAGCGTGATTCTTCAAGCTTAAGGGTTTCTGTGATCAAGGCCTCTGCACGGCGCAATTCTTCAAAATGCCCGCCCATTTGTTTGACCAGAACCGGAACCAGGCGATGCATCAGCGGTTCTTGTGCGCCCAGCATATGGGCGTGGCGCATCCCACGGCGCATGATCCGGCGCAGCACATAGCCGCGCCCTTCATTGGATGGCAGCACGCCATCGGCGATCAGGAAAGAAGAGGCGCGCAGATGGTCGGCGATCACCTTATGGCTGGCGCTTTGCGGGCCATCGGGATCGACGCCTGTCGCTTCTGCCACGGCCAGGATGATGGCGCGCATCAGATCGATGTCGTAATTGTTGTGCTTGCCCTGCAGCACGGCGGCGATCCGCTCCAGCCCCATGCCGGTATCGATGGAGGGTTTGGGCAGCGAGATCCGGTTGCCGGGCTCGATCTGCTCATACTGCATGAAGACCAGATTCCAGATCTCAATGAACCGGTCGCCGTCTTCGTCCGGGCTGCCGGGAGGGCCGCCTGGAATCTTATCGCCATGGTCAAAGAAGATTTCAGAGCAGGGGCCACAGGGGCCGGTATCGCCCATTTGCCAGAAATTATCCGATGTCGGAATGCGGATGATCCGGCTTTCGGGCAGGCCAGCGATTTTCTTCCACAGATCAAAGGCCTGATCGTCTTCTGAATAGACGGTGACCAGCAGCTTGTCCTTCGGCAGGCCATATTCCCGGGTCACCAGGTTCCAGGCCAGCTCGATTGCGGTATCCTTAAAATAGTCCCCGAAGGAGAAATTGCCCAGCATCTCAAAGAATGTGTGGTGGCGCGCGGTATAGCCGACATTTTCCAAATCATTATGCTTGCCGCCGGCGCGCACGCATTTCTGGGATGTCGTGGCGCGCACATAGTCGCGGTGTTCCTGGCCGGTGAAGACATTCTTGAACTGCACCATACCGGCATTGGTGAACATCAATGTCGGATCGTTCAGCGGCACCAGGGGCGAGCTGTCGATGATGCGATGGTCGTTCTGGCCGAAATAGTCCAGAAACTTTGCGCGAATGTCATTGGCACTTGCCATGGTTATCAATCCTCAAGAAAACAAACGGTTCCGACCGTTAGATGGGCTTTCCTTATATGGGCCAGAGTAAGTAGCCTTCCAACCCATACTTGTCCAGTCGATGGCTTGGGTTTCTGGAAATCTGTATCCTGTTGATGGTTCGGCAGGGGACCCCGCTTTATCCCCATAACAGGGCGATGACCGGATGGCCCAAACCATGGTGAATGCCCGCAACCACGCCATAGATAACGATGGCGACGCCCAGAATTTTAAGATCATTGCGCCAAGTCCCGCGGTCGGGGTGGTGCCAGGGGCCTAACGCCTTGTTGATCAGGGCTATTTGAACGATCGCCCACAGCCCCATGCCGCCGAACAGAATGACGGAGGGCAGATCGCCATTCACCAGCAGATGGGCGATCGACCATAGAATGATGGCGACCAGCATCGGATGGCGGATCTTGCTGCGCACGACACCGCGCACCCTGCCAATTTCCATCAGAAACAGCGCGATCAGCATCAGGACATTGTTCACATGCCAGACCCAGACCGGCAGGGCGTAAAGATAAACCGTGTCGGCCCGCAGATAGCCGATGATCATCAGAACAACGCTGATCGCTATGACCAGGGTGAGGGTGATCTTCACCCGTTTGGTCCCCCAGCGTTCCATCAGGGCCGCCCGGTGGGTGGGCAGCACCCGCTGATACAAATGTGCCACGATCCACAGAGCCATACTGGTTATCAGCCAAACCATTTCGCAACGCCCCTCACAGTTATCGTCAATAGGGCTGGGTATAAATCATGCAAATTATATAGGGAATTGCCGTATTCTGTTTATATGCTATGCATAAATGTATGAAATGGACATCCATCACATTCGACTGGAACCTGGCCAGGGCCTTTTTGGTGACCGCGCAGGAGGGGTCTTTTTCTGCGGCCAGTCGCGCGCTTGGCCTGACCCAGCCGACATTGGGCCGACAGGTCGCAGCGCTGGAGCAGCATTTTGATGTGGCCCTGTTTGAGCGGACAGGCCGCCGCTTGACCTTAACGGCATCGGGTCGCGAATTATTGGACCATGTACAGGCGATGGGGGAGGCGGCGACACAAATTTCCCTGACCGCCACTGGCCATGCTCAAAGCGTTGAAGGGCATGTCTGTATCACGGCCACCGATGGTCTGGCGGCCCATCTGTTGCCATCTGCCGTGAAAAAGCTGCGCCAGACAGCGCCTGGAATTACGGTTGAGATCATTGCGTCGACGAATGTGCAGGACTTGAAACATCGGGAGGCGGATATCGCCATCCGGCATGTCCGCCCGTCCCAGGGCGACCTGATCGCGAAATTCATTCGTAATGTTACCATGCGCCTATATGCGGCGACATCCTATCTGGATCAGATCGGTCGGCCCGGCCCACAGGATGACCTGACACAGGTGTCCTTCATCGGGTACCCGCGCCGCACCATATTGGTTGACCGATTGGTGGAGGTTGGCTTGAACATGCCCTCCCTGGCCGACCACGGGGCGTTTTGCATCACCAGCGAGAATGAATCGGTGACATGGGCCATGGTTCAGAATGGTCTGGGACTGGGGGTGATCCCGGAGGAAGTTGCAGACACAGCAGCGGGGGTCGAACGCGCCTTTCCGGACCTGGCCCCAATAGAGGTGCCGATCTGGCTGGTTGCCCATCGGGAGTTGCGCACCAATCGCCGCATACGGATTGTGTTTGATATCCTTAGCCACAGTTTGGCAGAAAAGTCTTAGGGGTAGATTTCTTTCAAGCCCAGAGCCTGCGTGTGAGCTCAAGTGTTTGTCAAAGCATGGTTGGCCTGATCCGCTGTGCTATCCTTATCGTAATAATGTGTAAGATATTGAAAATTATCTGATTTAAGAAGGATATGACTATGACGACGGTATTTGAAAAGCATGGAATGTCAACGATGCGTTGTCCGGATTGTGAACAAGTGGACCCATTGGTGTTTGATACGACACGACTGTGGTTCCATGTACCAACCCAGGACAGTTTTGATAAATTGACCAATTTGTGTGACCGCAAGGGCATTCAGATGGAAAAGCTTGATGATCGATGCATCTCCCTGACACTTTCAGGATCGGAATGTAATGCGTTTGTCGTGGCTCTGTATGGCAATATGACCCAGCACGAGTTGAAGAATGTTCGTGTTCTGACGACCGATGGAAAAGATCCCGGTGCCCTAGATATCGGCCGTGTCGTCAATGGCGATGTTTTTGTGAACCGTATCAAAGGAAGCTGGATCATCGAAAAGGTCTGTGATGGCCAGGTCGAAACCTGGTATCAGCCGATCTATGATTTTCAGGATCTCGATACGCCCTTTGGAATGGAAGCACTGTTGCGGATGCGCGACCAGAATGGTGCGATTATTCCAGCAGATTATGTGTTTCGTGTTGCTGGAGACGCAGATGTCCTGTTCTCAATCGACCTGATCGCGCGGGCAACGGCGGTGGAGACGGCTGCGAAGGCAGGGTATCTGGGGAAAATTTTTGTAAATTTTAATCCCAGCAGCGTCTATGACCCGGCCTATTGTCTGCGTACCACGGCTGCAGCCATCAATGACCTTGGGCTAAAGCCCTCTGACATCGTATTTGAAATCACCGAAACCGAACGCATCACCGACATTGATCATTTGAAGGGCATTCTGAACTTCTATCGCCGCGCCGGGTTCATGTGCGCCCTGGACGACATTGGATCAGGCTGGTCCGGTTTGAACCTGCTGCACACATTCAACCCGGATTTCGTGAAGCTTGATATGGAGCTGATACGCGATATCGACACCGACATGTTCAAGCAATCGATTGTCAGAAACCTGATCAATATCGCCAAGGATCAAGGCATCAAAGTCATCGCCGAAGGCATTGAAACACAAGGCGAAGCAGATTTTCTGAAGAAAACAGGGGCCGATCTGGCACAGGGATATCTGTATTCAAGACCAGCGCCGGTTGCCACCCATCAGGATAAAGCACCAGACTGGTTTCGGGCCGCGTAACAGTTTCAGGGTCAAATGCCAGTTAAACACAAAAAAGCGGCCTTCCGTTTTGGGAAGGCCGCTTTCCATTCTGTACGATAAGATCGCCGATTAGCGCTTCGAGAACTGGTATCTAAATTATCTTAATTTAATCAATTATGTAAAAACGTCGAATATAATTGTCAACGTTATGTCAATTCATAAGATACGATTGTTTCGAACTATCAAAGTGCAGGGAGCATGATATATGGATAGTCGAGGGTTTTCTTAAGTGAAGCTTTAGCAATGTAATCAAAAGCTCGAGATGGCGTTTTTGTTATCTCTATAACGTCGAAATCCTCCATCTGAATATTCATATTTGCTGCAATCCGTTTCATTTCAGGCATGGTGCGTATGAACCGAGAAGTTAAATGTGGATGAGTAACAACAATCGCATGGATGTGGTTCGTTGGGTCAATCTCGTTTGTTTTTAATGGCCTATCGACATAGGCAATTCCTCTAGGCTGTTTGTCCTTGTGCTTATAATAATTTTGACAAACGACTTTCGGGAGAATTTTGATATAGAACTTTTCAAAGTTGCTTAGGATATTGTTGTCTGGAATCTTTCGTCCATTGGCTTTCCTTTCGGGTGCAATGAATTTCATTGTAAGGAGGAAATATCCTGCTTTTCCAAACCAAGCAGTCTTATTGAATTCTGTTTCCTGATTTAAAATCCATTCGCGTAGGTGGTTTCTTACCTCCATAGGTGTAAGGTAGGTATTTTGAAAATAAAAATTATTATTTATATTGGCCATTTTACAATCTGTTCTGTTCTTTTAAAAGTTTTTTTTGAAGTTTAGTGGATATTAATATGATGCTGTTTAAAATTTCAATTTTGTATTTATAAGATGATGAATTATTATATTTTGTAATCAAATTATAAATATTAATTTTATGAAATGATGAATTTTCACATAAATAAAAATTTTCGTTTTCATTCTGTTTTTGATTATTTTTTATTTTTATAAACTCTTTAAATGTTACCATTTATAGTCTCCTTTGTTTTAGGCAATATTATTCTATAATGTAGAATTCTTAATTCAAACACTTGTGCATTTTTTGGATTTTCACTCTGGCTTGTTACACCGAAACGATTATAACTTTAGAGAATGAATTTAGTACGTGTCAGTCGCATATGTATTTATAAGACAAAATTGGCGAATTTGTTCATTTTTGGAATTTTATTATCTCTTTAAAAGAAAAAGTTATGTGAATTTTAGTTATCAATAAATGTAAAACTAGTAAACAACAGCTCTGTCGATACTTCATTGTCACCGAAGTCTCTTATGTTGTCTGGCTCTGATTGTCGCGAAAAGAAGCTTTCTTCCGGAAATTAAGTCCTAAGTTGACGGCATAAGTTTCAAACTTTTTTCTAATCTATATACGCTGGCCCTGCCAATACCCAGTTCCTTGGCGATTGCTGTTGCTCCCAATCCTTTGTCACGCAACTCTGTGACTGCATCAAAGTCTATTGACGGTTTGCGGCCTTTGTAGACACCTTTAACCTTCGCCTTGGCGATACCTTCCATTTGGCGCTCTTTGCGTAAACTTGTTTCAAACTCCGCAAATACGCCCAGCATATCAAGAAATGCCTTGCCCGCCGGTGTGCCGGTATCAATCGGCTGTTCCGTAGCTTTCAGACTCACGCCTTTGGAGCGAAGCTCATAGACAATTTCTTGAAGATCTTTAACAGACCGCGCCAAGCGGTCTATTCGGGTGACAACCAAAGTGTCACCAGACCTTACAAAGTCCATTATGTTTTGAAGTTCTGAGCGACCTTCTTTCGACGTGCCCGAAACCTTTTCAGAGCGAACGATTTCGCATCCAGCTCTTTTAAGAACCTCAACCTGGATTTCTAAATCCTGCCCTTCGCTGGAAACACGCGCATACCCATACATCGACATAATTATCTCCAAGATGTCTTTTTTGTCTCTAGACCCTTTGTATGTAGTGTCTCAGAATAATAAAACAAGCCCAAATAAGACAGAAAAAGTGTCTCAGCTTTATGTCTCGATAAGGTATAGCCTAAAAAAATTTATAAATGAAATTGGTCATTCTAAAAAATATAATTTTAGGACCGCAGATCGTTTCAAAATAGAATGTTACGGCGTCAATTAGCGATTATGTTCGCCAAGTAAGGTTAACGAATGGAAAGATTCGAAACTATAGTATCGACACTGTTCAAGCTAGAATTTCATAGAGGTTATCAAACATCACTAAGCATCGGCTGCTTGATCGTGATGACCATTTTATCCTATTTAATGAATTGGTGCTGTTTATATTTTGGGGAACAGAAGAACTTTGAAACACAGAAAAGAGGGATTTTACGATAATGGCAAAAACAAAGATGCAAGAAGGGCAGACAAGATTCACGTTTAATCGAACAAGAAGTGATAAGTGGTCGTTGCATGTCAATGGGGTTCGTAAACCCATGGTTTTTTCTAACGAAGTGCTGAAAATAGTCCAAGGACTGATTGATTCTCCAGACAAATTGCGAGGTATCATGATAGAAGTTTCGACAGACTCAATTAAAGGAAATGATTGACCCTCATATGGTCATTTCAATGACTCGATGAGCAATCTGTCATGGTTTTTCAATTCTGAAACAAGATTTGATTAGAGAATTCAATTTCTATTTTATAAACTTTTTACATACACCTTTTCGCAATCCAAACGGGATCTTTCTAGCATTTGTATTTAATTTGTTCAGTAGACACATCTGGTGTACATGAGGAAATAATCATTGCCAGGGGAGGGGTAATAGAAGATAGAAATTTACACAGGTAATATCTTTAATATAATTACTATCCTGTCGTGTTGTTTTAAACACGAGTCAAAGGTTATGGCCATGCGTTCTGGGGGAGGTGAATGCGAACATACTGAACTCCGTTGCAGGTCTGCAGTGTCATTTATAAATAGGAGGCGGATATTTTATGGATGTTGTGTGAAAGAAGCACTCATATCCAAAAATTTTCTAAATCTACTAGTTGTTACTCAGTGGAGGTTCAATGTGTGAATTTTAGGTGATGGAATAATAACGTTTTATATCTGAGTAATGGGGAGGGGTTTATTGACGTGACCCCCAGCTTTCCCCCAGCTGGGACTAGAGCCGAGCCGCGTTGTTGCGCATGAGCGCGGTTGAAGCAATGGGCTGCGTAGCGGAG
>TARA_R100001143_G_C3360829_1_pt1 | contig 18235 bp, 13 predicted proteins | sample TARA_R100001143 | Tara Oceans TARA_R100001143 (sample SAMEA2621300) | marine metagenome | biome: marine biome (ENVO:00000447); feature: mesopelagic zone (ENVO:00000213); material: "saline water (ENVO:00002010), including plankton (ENVO:xxxxxxxx)" | depth 800 m | reverse complement strand
ATCCCCACCCGATATGTGAATAACATCCGCCCCGGCTTTGGCCACTCCAACAGCAATGGTCCCAATATTCTCGCCGGAGACAAGTTTTACATTCACTTTGCCATCCGGTTTGATCTGTTTCAGCTCATAAATAAGCTGTTTCAGATCTTCAATACTGTAAATATCGTGTAACGGTGGGGGAGAGATCAGGTCAAAACCCGGTTCACTGTGACGAGCAAAAGCGATATCTTCATTCACTTTCACACCCATCAATTGACCACCTTCACCCGGTTTTGCGCCTTGTGCAATCTTGATCTGAATTTCATCGCTGGCTACAAGATATTCGGCGGTCACTCCAAAGCGTCCACTCGCCACCTGCTTCACAGATGCCGAGATTCCAAGAGTGTAGTAAAAAGGATTCTCTCCTCCTTCGCCACTGTTGGATCGTCCGCCCAGTTCTTTCATCGCCAAAAAGATATCTCGCTGAGACTCCGCACTGATCGCTCCAAAACTCATCGCCCCGGATCCAAATCGACGGGTGATCTCACGAAGATCCTCTACTTTATCAATGGATACTTCCTCACCGAACGGCTTAAATGTAAAGAGATGTCTTGGATTAATGGGATCAGACTCATCATGTATTTTTAGAAACTCTTCAAACAATCCCAGATCCTTGAGTGAAAACTCACTGTTTCTTACCAAATCGTGAATGAGTTTAGATCGGGTGTTGGTCATGGAGTGTCTCTCTCCTTCAGTCCCTCTATTGTGCTCCTTATACTGATAAGTATGTATTGGTTTCCCATCCACATCCATTGTTTCTGCAACTTCCGTCTGACTCAATATTTGCCGCACCACTTCTTTGATATTGATCCCGCCCATAGGTGAAAATAGTCCCGGAAAGAAGAGGTCTTGAAGTTCTTTTCCAATTCCAAGAGCTGTGAAAAGTTTTGAGCTCTGGTAACTTCTGGCAACAGAAATACCTGTTTTTGACATGATCTTCAAAAGTCCGGAGTTGAACGATTTGATCAGATTTTCTTCCCTTTCATCCGGAGTTAATGTTTTGGTCTTCCGATGTTCATCAAACCTGGCAAATTCCAGGGCTCTGTACGGACAAACTGCCGTAGCTCCAAATCCAACAAGAGCTGCAAAATGGTGAGTATTTTTAACTTCAGCTGTATCAACAACAATCGATGCATTGAGACGCAGGCCGGAGTCATTCAGTTCATTAACCAATGCCCGAAGCATCAGCAAACTCGGGATGGGTGGCTGCCGGAAAGTTGCATTTCTATCGGATACGATTAAAATCGTGGCTCCGTCACTCACTGCTTTCAGAGCCTGTGCGGTAATATTCCGAATGGCTGATCTGAATCCGACTTCACCCTGATCGCGGTTAAAGATCATATCAAATTCAACTGTTTTGATCCGTGAAGGTGAATTATTAATGCCTCTAAGTGTTTTCATCTGACCCAAAGAGAGGAGGGGCGATTCAATTTCAAAACCCGGAAACTGTGGAATGAGCTCTTTCGGCGAAAAGATATTTGGCCTTTTGCCAAGATACATGCTTAGATCCGTGACCATTTTTTCACGGATATAATCCAAAGGCGGATTAGTTACCTGAGCGAAATTTTGGTAAAAATAGTCAAAAAAGGAGCGGGGCTGGTCCGAAAATATGGCCGGCCTGGCGGTATCACCCATCGAGCCGATCGGTTCTTTCCCCTCTGCAATCATGGGAACCAGAAGATTTTCAATCTCTTCTCGAGTGTATTTAAACAGGTGTATATTGGCAAAACTTTGATCTGATTCATCCAGAATTTCCGGCATCAGAGGCTCGAGGCGATGCTCAAAATTAGCATCATAATTTTCACGAGAGTAGCTTGGATCACGGAAATGAATTTTCCCGATGTTCATATCCATTTTGATTCCGTTTCCGGCTTGAAGGGATCCTTTGGCTTCCACTCGGCTCTCATCCACTTCAAATGATCCGGCTTCAGAACTCAGCAGTAAATGTTCGTCGGTGATAATCCATCGACACGGCCTGAAACCATTTCTGTCGAGACGTCCGCCAATTGAAGACCCATCTGAGTAGGAGATAAAAGCAGGGCCATCCCACGGCTCCATTGCCCGGCTCCAGAACTTATAGAACGTATTCTGATGAGTAGCCGGCGGTATCATAATGGATAAAATATCTTCCACAAATGGGATACTGCTTCGATACGTAAGAGATTCAACCATCTCATTCAAACTACCGGAGTCACTGATTTGGCTTCGTGTTAACAGTTCGTCTTCACGTACACCCAGATATTTTTCTCTTGAAATAGCCCACGATCGATTTCCTGTAATCGTGTTTATTTCACCATTGTGGGCAATAATCCGGAATGGTTGTACTTTATCCCAAGAGGTTTTGGTGTTCGTTGAAAATCGTCTGTGGAAAAGAGCAAATCTGGTTTTAAACTCCGGATTCTGCAGATCCAGATAGAAATTCTTCAAAGACTCAGATCGAGTCAGTGCCTTATATACAATTGTGCGGGCACTCAAAGATGCAAAAAAGAATTCACGAACAATGCCCTCTGCTTTCTCTTTGGTTCTCGTCATCTGCTTTGCATTAAACAAGAGTTTGTCAAATGAGCTGTCGGTTCGGCAATAATCCGGCCGTTCAATAAATGCGTGAAGTATAAAGGGGACCGTTTCGCGGGCGATCTCCCCTAAAACCGTAGGATCTACAGGTACGGTACGATATTCTAAAACTTTCAGGCCAAAAAACTGAAAAGTATCCTCAAATACCCGCAATGCTTTTCGTCTGCGGTGAGCATCATGGGGTGCAAAAATCGTGGCAACTGCAACTTCCCCTTTTTTGTAACCAAACAGTTCAAATGGTATATCCGCCATGATACCGGCGCCATCACTTGAAACCAGATCCGCATTGCAAGCACCTCTGTGTTCTACACAACTGAGGGCATAGAGTGCCTTCTGAAGATTTTCATGGGTAGCTATATTTTTCCTGCTGGCGATAAATCCGACACCGCAGGCTGATTTTTCAAGAAATGGTTTATGGTTGTTCATCGTATGATAGATTGGAGAGCTGAATGGTAAAATTTAATAAGTATAAATAATGCTATAATTCACTCATCATGCAATATAATTTTTCATGGAAGCGCTTTTATGTTATTAAATTAGAAAGAAAGTCATTATTAACTAAAATAATTAACCCTAAAAAGTAGAAATACTCAATTTTGAGCCGTAAAAATTTACAAAATGTATTGAACCTTTGAAGGGTAACTGGATGTTTGATATCGAACCGATTAAAATTTGAGCCGAATCTGAAATCCGACATCACTTCTTCTCTTTCCGGTGATCTGATTGAGCCCGCTGCCGATTACATATCTGTTCTCATACACGGTCGTGGCTGCTTTGACCCAGACCTCAAAAAAGTGAACAGGCCGATAGTGCAGGAGCATATAGATTCGTTGTCCCCGGTTAAATAGCATGGTATTTGAGAGGACATAAAGCAGATCATTTTCAAACTGATATACTCTCGACTCAAAATCGTCTGCATCAAAAAGAGTAATTCTGGCATCAATCCTGAATTTTGAAAATGGACTAAAGCGAAAATCTTTATAGAGGAGAGTCCCCCAGAAAGTGTCGCCGGTCGCTGTTTGGGTTCGAGTCAGATCAAACCGAAACCGCAGCCTCAACCGTTGTGAAAGCTGGTACTCTGTATGAATACGGATATTCGATCGAATATGATCTGCTATAATTCGATACTCTCTTCCATACAGATCAACTTCTCTAACCTCTTGCTCTTTGATCTTTAGTCTGAACAGAGTGTAAACATTTAATGATCTGTTTGGTTGATATTCAAGCCGCAACAAACTGTCCAATCCGGAGGTTGGCTGTGTAGTTTGAAATCTGGGGGAGGGAAACTGGAAATAATCGATGTAGCTATAGATTTGAAATTGATTGTTCAATGAGTGTTTAAGGCCCAGATAGTAACCGGTTTCATTTCTGGGAATGCCTGATTGTTCCCCAAAACCGGAACCAAAAAAGGATTGTAAAAATGGATTATAAGATCGGTAGGACAATGCGATATCTGTCTGTGAATCCGCCTGAAAAGTTGCTCCGGTTATCCACCCATACCCACCGTTATCAGTGTAAGCTGCTTCTCCAAAGAGTTGCAGTCGATCCAGCTGTATGCGGAAATCCGTTGCGTAACCTGACCGCTCCCGGCCGGAAAAGAGCCCCCTTTGATAAGGGTTATCTCCTGTTGCTATGTTTCTGTCAAACCGATTGTGAAATGCAGAAAATCCAATCGTACCCAATTTGAATATAGCCCTGATACGTCCGCCGTAGGTTTCCTGTCCAAGGTTATTTCGGCGATCGGTTTCATTGGTTGTTCTGTGAAGGCCACTGGATGTGGGAAAATTTACACTCTTTTCATCCACTTCACTCGCTGTTCGCTTTCTATCCGAATAGAATCCGGTGAACTGGAGGTTTTCACCCACGGTAACCGCCACCCCTCTAAATCCTGAACTCTCCTGAGCGGATGTGTAAGGGCGGACACCGCGTTCATTTTTAATCAGTCCGCCAATACTGTTACTGCTTTTACCGAATGAGCCGCCACTCCATATCAACAGGCCTTGTCCGAATGAGACACTATAGTCGCCGATAATTAGTGCTTGTAATCCTCCTCTGTTTTGAATTGCAAAATGCAACGTTGAGTGATCAAAGCCTGAAGGAAATGAGAATGGCTCACCGGGATCTTTATCTTGCGTCAGATTCATTGATAAATGGCGGCTTCTGTATTGATATCGTTGATAATAACTAAATGGAGCTCCAAGAAATCCACCAAGTGAATCCGGGCGTGATGTTCCATCTTGCTCCTGAAGAACACGGCGAAATCTTGAAAATGCCTCAAAACGGCTATCTTTTATCCAGGCTGCACGATCAAAAAATCGACTCATTCCGCGAGAATTTTCCGTTGTCACTATTACATATGGACGAATCCGTTCGTATGTAACCGGGCCGATTCCGGAAACATCCAAAAGATTTTCAGTGGATTCAAAAGATCCATGTTCCGCTCGATGGTTTATAATATTTTGAGCAATGCGATGAGTAAGATTTGGTATCTGAAGCAGTTCGTCTATGGAGGCTTGATTCAGATCTAATGGATGAGATAGAAGATCCTGAATCAATTCCAGAAGTTCTGAGTGTTCAGCATCGGTATCAACCGATTCAATCTGCTCTAAAATGATCTCCATTTGACGCTCCGCCTCACTCGTATTTGACTGCTCTTGGGCTGAGATCTGTTCAGTAAAAAGGAAGAGGAACAGGAGCAGCAGGAAAAGTAGCTTTGAAATGTAGTATTTACTGTTTCCCTCTATACAGCTATGATATTTATTGCTTTTAGCTAAGCTCCAAAGTATGTTTTCAAAGGTGCATTTTATCATATTTGTATGGTAGAAACTCTTGATCATATCAAAAGTTAATTCCCAAATCTAAAGCCGGACTCAATCCAAGTGGATTGTGTTGCTGTAAGCCTATATTAATACTCCATCGATCCGGTGAATAACCAAAGCCAAAAGAGTACGTTTCAGGATTTGATGTGAACCCTGCCCGTGCGAACAAGGATGGGACGATCTCAATTTGAAGGCCACTTCTCAGGGATAATGGAAACATCACATCCTTCATGGCTTCCATTGAGAGTACTGTATTTTCAGCCAATTGATAACTGAAACCCAATGAAAGGTCCCTCGGCACCGTTTCGTCGCTTTTTCCATACGTAGGATAATTTATATTCGTAGCTCTGGCCCCAATCCAAAGTCCATCGTCCAGTTCAGCGGCAATTCCAATATTCAATCCAAGAGCTCCTGCCGATCCATAATCCCCACCCTGAGACACATGATAATAACCGGCAGAAATGCCGGCGTGGAAGGTGCCAAAATTCCTCTTAAAACCAATCAACAGACGGTTTTCACTGAATAGGTTGAACCCATACCGATGAATCCCAAAACTCAGGGTACCAATCCGGGTTTGGAGATTTAGAACAGCGGCCATATCCGTGATTTCAGAAATACCGACATATTGAAATCGATAAAATGAAGCAGTGTTACGATTCGTTGGAATGAGGGCACTATTACTGAAAAGCGACCAATCAGAGCCGGGAAGTGCGACGCCGGCCTGCCCCATAGAGACGAATTTAGCACCCATGGAGTTTTGACTGTATGCAATGCCGGAGGCAGTGAAACCAATAACACACAAACAGAGAAATTTCAGGGATTGAATCTTGATACATTCTGTCATAAGTTCATCTCTTGAATTGCTTTTTATTTATATGAACCACTTATGGCAAAATCCTTTCAAAAAAAACTGAATAAATTCATCCCGGGCCTCATCATGCTTATGATGATGCCATCCATACTCATTGCTCAGGAGTTTAACTGCTCAATATCCGTCAATGATAGGCAGATCAGTGCCACTGCATATGATTATATATCAGAGTTGCCGGATGTACTGGATAATTATATCAATGGGCGCCGGTGGACAAACGACAATTTTGAACCCCATGAAAGGATTAACTGCACTATTCAGATATTATTAACTTCAGTGGATAGTAATTTTAATTTCAATTCAGAAGTGGTTTTTACCATCCGGAGGCCTGTCTACGATACAAATCAGCAATCGCTTAGCCTTATATTGAGTGATAACAACTGGCGTTTTAATTATCCCAGAGGGAAAAGCTTGATTTTTGATGATCTTCAATTTGATGATCTGGCCAGTTTCATCGATTTTTATGCATATATCATGCTGGGTTTTGATTATGACAGCTTTTCTGAATTGGGGGGTACGCCCTATTTTAATCGTGCACAATCGATTTTTGAATTGGGTCAGAATAGTGGTGTTGCCGGCTGGGGAAGATCTATTGGTGCTCAAAGAAACCGATTTGGGCTCATTACAGATATCATGAACCCAGGCTTTGAAGGGTTAAGAAGAGCTTATTATCGATATCATAGATTGGGTTTAGACCAATTTACGCTTGACCCTGAAATTGCAAGAAGCCATGTTTTAATTTCTCTGAACACCATTCGGGATACAAAGCGTGTATCAACCAGTAATTATTTATTCGATATCTTTTTCAGCACAAAATACACAGAGATCACCGCAATTTTTGCGGATGCGGATGCTGAAACCCGCCTTGAAGCCTACAATATACTTCGAGATGTTGATCCGGCTCACACTTCGGAATATGAAAAACTGCAGAATTGAGTTTTTTCTAAAGAAATCTATGAACTACGACTATTTAAATTAAAGGACCGCTGTTAGCGAAATTGATGAATGCTGATAAAGATCATCTCAATGAAAATAACAGTGGAATTTGTTTACCATCAACGGTATTCCTTACCTTATCTCTGATTCATAAAGTTCAACCGATTATTCAAAGAACAGCAGCTGTTATGGGGCTGTATAATCTCAGTTATTATCACTTTAAGATATGAAAGGAATTGTCCTGGCCGGTGGTACCGGCTCTCGTCTATACCCGCTAACGAAAGTAACCAACAAGCACTTGCTGCCGGTAGGCAATAAGCCAATGATCTACTATCCCATCGAAAAATTGATTGGTGCCGGAATCGAGGAGATTTTGATTGTTACAGGTACTGAACACATGGGAGATGTCGTGAACTTGTTGGGTTCAGGTAAAGAATTTGGATGCCGATTTACCTATAAAGTCCAGGATGAGGCCGGTGGCATTGCACAAGCACTCGGCCTGGCTGAGAATTTTACCGGGAGGGATCCCATGACCGTGATATTGGGGGATAATATCTTTGAGAGCGATCTTAAAGAGGCCGTTCAGAATTACTCAGGCAGCGGAGCACAAATTTTGATCAAAGAAGTAGAAGATCCGGAGCGATTTGGCGTCGCTGAAATGGAGGGGGATCGGGTAATTGGCATCGAAGAGAAACCGGAAAAGGCGAAATCAAATTACGCCGTAACCGGTATCTATATGTTTGATTCCGATGTTTATAATCTTATCAAAAATTTAAAACCTTCAGGACGCGGAGAACTTGAGATTACCGATGTAAACAATCACTATATCAGAGAGGGGAAAATGAAGTACTCCATTCTGAATGGCTGGTGGACAGATGCCGGAACCCCCGAGTCATATGTGATTGCCAATAATCTTGCATATAAATTAAAATCCTGAATGAAATACCTGATCACAGGGGCTAATGGCCAGCTTGGAAGGGAGTGGGTTCAATATTTGTCTGCATTGAATGCAGAAATAATCGCAACCACTTCTGAACAGCTCGATATTACTGACTCTGACAGTGTTACAAAGGTAGTCAATGAGTTCGCCCCTGATTTCATTATCAATTGTGCGGCCTATACAAAAGTGGATCTGGCCGAGTCTGATTTTGAAGGAGCGATGCGTGTGAATCGGGATGGGGTCAAAAATTTGATAGATGCCTGTGCAATTACAGAATCAAAGTTAGTCCATTTTAGTACAGATTATGTTTTTTCGGGGTCTGAAGAAGATAGAGGCACGTTTCCATTTGGGTATCCGGAAGACGCCAAAACAGATCCGATAAATCGATATGGATACTCAAAACGTGCAGGTGAGATTGAGTTGGAAAAGAGTGATATCGATTGGCTTTTAATTCGGGTATCGTGGTTATGCGGTTCACAAGGGTCAAATTTTGTGAAAACGATGTTGCGATTAGGAAGGGAACACGGTGAGGTCTCAGTCGTTGAAGATCAAACAGGAAGCCCGTCATACACTTTTGATGTTGTTGAGAAAACCGATCAATTGCTCAAGCAGGGATTGAAGGGAATTTATCATATCAGCAGTGGCGGTGAAGTGAGCTGGGCAGATTTTGCAGAAGCGATATTTTCGGAAAAGGGTCAGAAGACAACCTTACACAGAATTACCTCTGATCAGTTTAAGACGATTGCAAAAAGGCCTTCATTTTCACTTTTGAATAAAGAAAAAATGATAAAAAAAGGCCTCAACCCTTTTGATTGGCGAGATGGGTTGAAAAGGCTGATGACAGAGATGGAAGGTATTTAGGTTAAATGCAGGCGTCACTTAAGAAAAGATATAAAGGGTTTAGGTTAATATTGTAAACATTATTGAAAAGTTGAGAAGCTTTTAAGAATAGTAGGATGCATTTCAGTAAGTTTGTAAAGTAATTAAGAGATGTTAAAAAAAGCATTTAAGTAAACAATGGATCGGTATGATAAAATTTAAAGAGACCCCCCTAAAAGATGTTTGGCTGATAGAGCCAACTCTCTTTAAAGATGAAAGAGGCCATTTTTTGGAGGCATTCAGAGAGGAGTATTTTAGGGAAAAAGGATTGATCAGTACGTTTGTTCAGGACAATATTTCCGTATCCAAAAAAGGGACGATCAGAGGCCTTCACTATCAAGCCAATCCGCATGCCCAGGCAAAACTGGTGATGGCAATTGAAGGTGAAATTTTAGATGTTGCTGTAGATCTGCGAAAAAATTCCCCGACATTTGGAAAAAGTTTTAAAGCTAAGTTAAGCAGCAAAAATAGAACCATGATGCTGATTCCGGTCGGATTTGCACATGGATTTTCCGTTTTATCTGAAGATGCCACGGTTTTCTACAAATGCAGCCAATACTACAATAAAGAGTCAGAACGCGGGATAATGTGGAATGATCAGGATATTGATATCGATTGGGAGGTAAAAAATCCCATAGTTTCTGAAAAAGACAAAAAAAACATCCATTTTATAGATATTATTCCTTCTGACCTTTTTTAAATTTTACATCATTCATCAAATAAGAGACAAGAGATATGAAAGTTATTGTTACAGGCGGTGCCGGTTTTATTGGTTCAAATCTGATTCTGCACCTGCATGATCACTATCCGGATTTTGAAATTTTAAATATCGATAAACTGACCTATGCTTCAGATTTGAACTACCTGAACACGGTGAAAGATTCAAATCGATATACGTTTAAAAGGCTCGACATTACTGACCGGGCCGGAATTAAGGATATTATCCAAAAGTACGGACCGGATGGCGTGATTCATTTAGCTGCAGAATCTCATGTAGATAATTCAATAAAAGGGCCGGAACCGTTTGTCTATTCAAATGTCGTCGGAACCTTTAATCTGCTTGAAGAGTGCAGGCTTTACTGGGCAGAGTCGAAAAATAAACCGGTTTTGGCGAATCGTTTTCTCCATATATCGACGGATGAAGTGTATGGATCACTGGGGAAAACAGGATTTTTCAAGGAGACCACACCCTATGCCCCCAATTCACCCTACTCTGCATCAAAAGCAGGCAGTGATTTTCTTGTCAGGTCCTACTTCCACACGTATGGGATGAATACTGTGATGACAAACTGTTCAAATAATTACGGCCCTCATCAGCATGATGAAAAATTGATACCAACAGTTATACGGAAAGCACTTGCCGGAGAACCGATTCCTGTCTATGGAAAGGGGGACAATGTTCGCGACTGGCTCTATGTTGAAGATCACTGTAAAGCATTGGCGACGGTTTTTATGGATGGTAAAGCTGGAGAACAGTATAATATTGGAGGTGATAACGAATGGCAAAATATTGAAATTGTTAATCTGATCTGTGAAATTCTGAATGAAGAGAGCGGAAAAGGGCCGGACGGTGATTATAAAAATCTGATCTCTTTTGTGACCGACCGGCCGGGCCATGATTTCAGATATGCAGTAGATGCATCAAAAATCAAAAAGGAACTGAATTGGACACCGTCTAAAGAGTTTAATGAAATGCTGCGGGATACCGTGAAATGGTTTATGAAAAAGTATGAAGATAAGATTTAGTCGTAGAGTATGTAAATTAGTTGAACAATTAACTAAAAGGGGTTCAAATGTTTAAAAAAATTCTATTCGTATTGCTGGGCGTTGTGCTTACGCTGCTGACAATCATTTTGATCAATACATTTCGTCTGGGCAACACTCAGATTGAACCGGAAACAATCGAACAGGTGAATTGGGATAGGAATGCAATGGTGGATCGTTTTTCTAGAGCCATTCAATACAGAACGATCTCCGGTGATGAAAATGATATGCGGGATACCACTGAATTCAATGCTTTTCTTGATTTTATTGAATCAGAATATCCGCTGGTTCATGAGAGATTGGATAGAGTCTATTTTAACGATTACACACCACTCTATTACTGGGAGGGAAGTGATACAAGTTTAAATCCAATTCTATTAATGGGGCATTATGATGTTGTCCCTATCGATTCAACGGATATTGATGGCTGGGAATACGGCCCTTTTTCTGGGCAAATTGCAGATGGATACATCTGGGGACGGGGTACTCTGGATAATAAAAATAATGTAATGAGTCTGCTTGAGACGATGGAGTATCTGCTATCAGTAGATTATCAGCCAAGTAGAAGTTTCTATGTTTCATTTGGCCATGATGAAGAGATCGGTGGCGATGAAGGTGCCAGGGCAATATCACGATATTTTCAGGACAATGATATCAACCTGAACTTTGTATTGGATGAAGGTGGAGCTGTTTTGACAGATAATCCAATGATGGGGCATAGAGTTGCAATGATCGGCATCGCAGAAAAAGGCTATTTATCTCTTGAACTGACTGCCCGTACGAGAGGGGGACACTCATCATCACCCCCAAATGAGATGGCTATTGTTAAACTGAGTGATGCAATTTCAAAATTGCACAATAACCAATTTCCTGCCGCTATTGATGGAGCCACGGAAAGTATGTTTGAGGCGATAGCCAGTAAGCTGCCTTTCCATCTGAGAATGGTATATGGGAATCGATGGGCAACCGAGGGACTCATGACCCGGATGATGGCCAACGATCCTAGTCTGGCACCCATGGTTCGGACAACGACGGCTCCAACCATTTTAAGAGCCGGTGTTAAAGATAATGTGCTTCCAAATGAAGCCCGTGGGGTTGTTAATTTCCGGCTTTTACCCGGCGAAACATTTGATTCAGTACGAGAGCATGTCATCAGCGTAATCGATGATGAAGATATCACGATCAGTGGATACGGCCCGATTCAGGTACCGCCATCGATGGTGTCGCCTGTAAGCAGCCCGAACTATAGAAATTTACAGCAAGCCATTATGGATCGATTCCAGGATCTCTATGTGATGCCCTATCTGGTAACCGGGGCTACAGATTCCCGATACTTTACCGGTATTACTGACCAGATCTATCGATTCAGTCCGGTCGAATTTACCGTGGATGATATGGGAATTATTCACGGGACCGGCGAAAAAATTTCAGTGGATTCCTATGTGGGCTCCATTGACTTCTATGTGCATTTGATTCAGAAAAGTACGGAATGATGAATGTCTGAGATCAGTTAATAGAATCAGTTCATTCAAACAGTTATGATAAAATCAGATTAAAAATGAGTAAAAAGCAGTATTGGTTAATGAAATCTGAACCCGATGCGTACAGTATCGATGATCTAAAAAAAGATGGGAAAATTCATTGGAGCGGTGTTCGCAACTATGAAGCCAGAAACATTATGCGTGATCGGATGAACGTCGGAGATCGTGCTTTTTTCTACCACTCCAATGTAAAGCCGCCGGAGATTGTAGGGGAGATGGAAGTGTGCAGCGAACCGTATCCGGATAAATTTCAGTTTGATCCGGACAGTAAATATTTTGATGAAAAGAGCAGTGAGAGCAATCCCCGCTGGCAATTGGTAGATGTTAAGTTTATTCGCAAGTTTGATAATCCGGTAACCCGGGACATGCTGAAAAAAGATGACTCATTGCTTGAGATGCAGTTATTCAAACGGAATCGCCTGTCGATAACTGAGGTCACTGAAGAAGAATATGAAAAAATTGTAAAGCTTGCAGAGAGTTGATACCCATGCCTGTGTACACGATCAGCCCACCCCAAAAAGTTCCAATCTTTCTTTGAAATAGGGTTCAAAAACAGATTGAAGGGTATTGTATTTCGGATTTGATAGAGAGGGGTCGCTGTTGATTAATTCCCAGGAGTCATTTTTAGCCTGTTCCAGAATGAGCCTGTCCTCGACAATATCAGCAAACCTGAATTCGGGAAGCCCGCTCTGTTTGGTACCAAGGAAATCGCCCGGCCCTCTTAATTTCAGGTCGGCTTCCGCAATTTTGAACCCGTCGGTGGTCTCCACCAGTTTCTTCAATCGGAATACCCCGGCTTTACTCAATTGAGAACCCGGCATCAGAATACAGTAACTCTGTTTGCTGCCCCTGCCAATTCTGCCCCGCAGCTGATGGAGCTGTGAAAGCCCAAATCTCTCTGCGTGTTCAATAATCATAATGGATGCATTTGGTACATCCACGCCTACCTCTATGACAGTTGTGGACACCAAAATCTTAGATTTTCCTTCCGAAAAACGTTTCATGATCTGTTCTTTTTCCTCCGACTTCATTTTGCCGTGAAGAAGATCGATATCAACAGAAGGGAATCGCTTGCTTAACTTCTCATATCCCATTGTCGCATCTTTTAAATCCATCGCTTCCGATTCTTCGATCAGTGGAAAAATAATATAGACCTGATCACCGCTATCTACACTTTTTTCAATGAACTGATAGATCTTCTCCCTCTCTTTGTCCGTTCTGACAGCTGTCTTGATCGGTTTACGTCCGGCCGGCAGATCTTTGATTACAGAGATATCCAGATCGCTGTAGATGGTCATGGCCAGAGAGCGCGGGATCGGCGTTGCTGACATAACCATCAAGTGCGGATTTTCACCTTTTTGCAGAATTTCATTTCGCTGCTTCACCCCAAACCGGTGCTGTTCATCAATGACTACCAATCCCAGCTTATTAAATTTCACTTTATTTTGAAAAATAGCATGGGTTCCTATGACGATATTACAATTTCCACCCTCGATATCTGTAAGGATATCCTGCCGAAGAGATGTTGATTGCCCGCCGGTTAACAGACGGTAGGAGATCCCCAGATTATCGAGATATTTTTTGATTGTGAAAAAATGCTGTTCTGCTAAAATTTCAGTCGGTGCCATGAATGCAGCCTGGTAGCCGCTATCGACGGCCATGAGGAGTGCACCGATGGCAACGATCGTTTTCCCGGCCCCAACGTCGCCCTGAATGAGCCGATTCATTTGAGTTGGTCCGGACAAATCCTTTTTCAGATCGCTGAGAGCGTTTATTTGTCCTTCCGTTAATTCAAAAGGGAGAATGGTGTTAAAGAAACTTTTTGTGAAATCACCGGCTTTCATCGGAATGCCCCTGGCCCGTTCCGTTCGGTCCTTTTTGATTTTGCCCATGCTCAATTCAAAAAGAAATAGCTCCTCATATTTAAATCTGTCAAGAGCTTGCTGAACATCATTTTTCTTTTCAGGCTTATGAATATTCCTGAATCCATCCATCAAAGTGGGGAAGGAGTATTTTTGGAGAATATCATCAGGCAGAAAATCATCTGTATCAATAGAATTTAGAGTTTGTTCAATCCATCCGGAGATAATTTTATTGGATATGTAGGCTTTTGAAAAGTATTTATTGGAAGGATAAATGGGAATGAGTTTATCTAAATTGGCTACTTCCTCCGGTTCGGAGAGCTGTTCCACTTCAGGGTGTGCCATACTCATCTGTCGGCCGTACTGTTTTGGTGTGCCATACAGAGCGACATACGCGTCAGTTTTGAATTGTGTGATAAAGTACTTCCAGCCTTTAAAGTAGACAGCTTTAAGAGATGCGCTGTCATCCTGAATGATGACTTCCAGTCTTTTTTTGTTTCCATATCCCGTTACATTTATGGATGAGACTTTTCCCACAATTGTGACCGGTTGACCTTCAGAATGCAGATGCCTGATTTTTTGGATGTTAGACCTGTCTATATAACGTCTGGGGAAAAAATAGAGCAAATCCATAGGCTGATGAATTCCGGTTTGCTGCAGTGCTTTTAATCTTTTTCCACTAAGATTATGGAGATCTGTTAGACTCATGCTGTTATACTGATATGTATCAGTTATATATTAAATATTCAATTAATTGTGCCTTTGTTGACGAATAATGTGGGTACGGGAAGTTTTATGATTAATTGTGAAAATAGTAGTGAATTATTGTTGCAATCTAAATTCGAATATTGTTATATTATCTAGCTATTGATTTTAAACCAAACAAGGGTTATCCGTGCCTACTATAAACCAACTTATTCGAAAAGGTAGAAAAAGCAAGGTAAGCAAAACAACTGCTCCTGCACTACAAAATTGTCCCCAAAAACGGGGAGTATGTACAAGGGTGTATACAACAACACCTAAAAAACCAAACTCTGCCCTGCGGAAAGTAGCAAGAATTCGTCTGACGAATGGACTTGAAGTGACTGCTTATATTCCCGGAGAGGGACACAACCTTCAGGAGCACAGTATTGTCCTGATTCGTGGAGGTCGTGTAAAAGATCTTCCGGGTGTTCGCTATCACGTAATTCGTGGCACGCTGGATACAGCCGGTGTTGACGATAGAAAGCAGGGAAGAAGTCTTTACGGTACAAAAAGACCGAAAGGGTAAACAGGATTTATAACCTTATTATACTATGCGCAGAAGAAAAGCAGAAAAAAGAGATTTACAGCCGGATCCAATTTTCGGTGACAAGCTCATCACAAGATTTGTAAATAATCTGATGAGAGATGGTAAGAAAGGTGTTGCCAGAAAAATATTATATCAGGCATTTGAAATCATCGAAGAGAAAACAGGTGAGTTGCCAATTGATGTATTTCGTAACGCTTTAAATAATGCAACACCTGCTGTTGAAGTGAGAAGTCGCAGAGTGGGTGGTGCAACTTATCAGGTTCCGGTTGAAGTTCGTACCGACAGAGGTACTGCACTTGGAATCCGATGGATTATAAAAGCATCCAGACAAAGAAATGATAAGTCGATGGCAACAAGGTTAGGAAGGGAGTTGATTGATGCTTCCAAGAATGAAGGCGGCGCAGTCCGTAAGAAGGATGAGACACACCGAATGGCAGAAGCAAACAAAGCATTCGCTCATTTCAGATTTTAATAAAGCGATCAGCAAAACGAATATTTAGTAACAGAGAAAAACAATGTCAGAAGTAAAGACTAAAGCAGACCCGAAAATTATTGACCAAATTCGCAGAACGCGAAACATTGGTATTATGGCACATATTGATGCCGGTAAAACAACCGTGACGGAAAGAGTCCTTTTCTATACCGGTAGAAGTCACCGAATGGGAGAAGTGCATGACGGTGCGGCTACGATGGACTGGATGGAGCAGGAGCAGGAACGTGGAATTACGATTCAATCTGCTGCAACACACTGTATCTGGAAAGATCACCGTATCAATATTATTGATACACCGGGTCACGTAGATTTTACTGTAGAAGTAGAGAGATCATTAAGAGTTCTGGATGGCGCTATTGGTGTTTTCTGTTCAGTGGGTGCGGTACAGCCTCAGTCTGAAACAGTTTGGAGACAAGCGAACAAGTACAATGTTCCCAGAATGGCTTTTGTCAATAAAATGGACAGAACCGGCGCTGACTTCTATAATGTGATTGAGCAGATGAGAAATAAATTGGGTGCAAATCCAATTCCTATTCAAATTCCAATCGGTTCAGAAGAGAATTTTACTGGTATCGTTGATCTTATCAAAATGGAAGGGATCATTTGGGACGAAGAGTCGCTGGGTGCCAAGTATGACATCATTGATATTCCGGCTGAATTAAAAGATAAAGCCGATGAGTATAGAAAAATCATGCTCGAAGCGATTGCTGATCAGGATGATGAGCTGATGGAAAAATATCTCATGGAAGAGGAGATCAATATAGAGGAGATCAATAGAGCTGTTAGAAAAGCAACTTTAGCGAGAGCCATTACACCGGTATTGTGTGGAACCGCCTTGAAAAACAAAGGCGTTCAAATCCTGCTTGATAAAGTTATTGAGTATCTGCCAAGTCCATTGGATGTGGAAGCAGTAAACGGAGTTCATCCGGATGATTTGGAAAATAAAATGACTAGGCCTGCAGAAATTGATGCACCATTTGCAGCCCTTGCATTTAAGATCATGACTGATCCTTATGTAGGGAAACTGACATTCTTTAGAGTCTATTCAGGTACCCTGGAGAAAGGTTCATATATATTGAACTCTGCAACCGGAGAAAAAGAAAGAATCGGTCGCCTGCTGGAAATGCATGCTAACGATAAAAAAGATATTGATGTCGTCTACGCAGGGGATATTGCCGCTGCTGTAGGTGTTAAACATGTAAGTACAGGAGATACATTTTGTGATCTGGATAAGCCGATTCTGCTGGAGAATATTACTTTCCCGGAACCGGTTATCAAGCTTGCAGTGGAGCCTAAATCAAAAGCGGATGCTGATAAACTCACAACCGGATTGATTAAACTTGCTGAAGAAGATCCTACGTTTAAAGTTTCTACTGACGAGGAGACCGGGCAGACAACCATCGCCGGAATGGGTGAACTTCACCTTGAAATTATTGTAGATCGTCTGAAAAGAGAATTTAGGGTGGAAGCCAATGTGGGTCAGCCTCAGGTATCTTACAGAGAAACGATTACAAAACCGTTTGAACATCGTGAAGTCTATAAGAAACAGACCGGTGGGCGTGGTAAATTTGCGGATATCGCATTTGAAATCGCTCCTATTGCACATTTCGAAGAATTTGCTGATGATGACAAAAAAGTAACCATTAGTGAAGGATTCAAATTTATCAATGGAATTGTTGGTGGAAATATTCCTCGTGAATTTATCCCATCTGTTGAGAAAGGATTCCGTGAAGCGATGAAAAATGGTATTCAGGCAAATTATGCAGCTCAGAATATTGGAGTCAGATTATATGACGGCTCTTATCATGATGTAGATTCTGATGCATTTAGTTTCGAGCTCTGTGCAAAATTGGCATTTAGAAATGCCTCTAAAAAAGCAGGCCCTGAATTGCTGGAGCCTATTATGATGGTTGAAGTTACGACTCCTGAGGAGTACATGGGCGACGTAATCGGCGATATCAATGGCCGCCGTGGAATTATTCAGAAAATGGATACAAATGCTGAAGGATCACTGGTGAAAGCTAAGGTGCCCCTTTCAGAAATGTTTGGGTACTCCACAGATCTCAGATCTTTAACACAGGGTAGAGCAGTTTACTCTATGGAATTTTCTGAGTACGAAGCTGTACCGGCTTCAAAAGCATTAGAAATTATAGAACAACAAGGATAAAATTTAAAGTTAACAACCATGGCAAAAGAGACATTTCAACGTAATAAACCACACGTAAA
>TARA_R100001143_G_scaffold14121_1_pt1 | contig 18255 bp, 19 predicted proteins | sample TARA_R100001143 | Tara Oceans TARA_R100001143 (sample SAMEA2621300) | marine metagenome | biome: marine biome (ENVO:00000447); feature: mesopelagic zone (ENVO:00000213); material: "saline water (ENVO:00002010), including plankton (ENVO:xxxxxxxx)" | depth 800 m | reverse complement strand
CCCGCCGACGCGGGTGTGACGGGGAGACTAAACGCAAAGGACGCAGAGAGGGCGCAAAGAGCGCTGAGGAGATGGTGCGTCGCTTTTGATCTTCGGCACCACTCTCATCCTGAGGAGGCGCGATAGCGCCGTCTCGAAGGAGGGGCTGTAAGTGTAGTGCTTTCAGCAAGCACACCCTTCGAGACGCTGCGCTCCTCAGGGTGAGGATGCGTTTGGCTTATACTTCGTCACCCCGGACTTGATCCGGGATCCAGGGCCGCAAGCACGATTAGCGCATTACCGCCTGGATGGCCGGTGTCATTATCCCCTAAATTCCCCGCACGCCTCACCCTTTGGGTTTGCGTTCTGCCGCACGGCGGATGTGGTCCGCGTCGATTCCATAATGGCGATACAGATCGATCAGATCGCCCGTTTGGCCGAAGCTTTCCACACCCAGAGGGGCGACGGAGTGACCCCGAACGGCCCCCATCCAGGCAACCGCTGCAGGATGGCCGTCAATCACGGATGTGAACCGGGCATCCGATGCCAGGGGCGCGAACAGGTCTTCCACATGGGCCATTTCACCCGAATCGGTTCCGGCCAATCGAGCGCGTTCGATCACCTGCCAATCAGAATACAGCTTATCGGCTGAGGTGATCGCCATCAGCCCGGCATCTGGGTTATCTTTACGCAGCGCCTCGAACGCTTCCAAGGCTTGGGGGGCGACGGCACCCATATAGACAATTGCCATCTTTGCCCCCTTCTTAGGCGGCACGACCCAATAGCCGCCTTTGATAATCTGAGTTGCCAGATCCGGGGTCATTTTGCGATCAGGTTGCTCAACCGGGCGGGTTGAAAGCCTGAGATAGAGGGAGCCCCCCTTCTCTTCATCCTGCAAATGCACGAAGGCATGGCGCAGAATAACGGCAAGCTCATCCCCATAGGCGGGCTCGTAAGATGTTAAGCCCGGCTGACCCATCCCGATCATTGGGGTTGAGATGGATTGGTGCGCACCGCCTTCCGGGGCCAATGTGATCCCGGACGGGGTGGCGACCACGATGAAACGGCTGTCCTGATAGCAGGCATAGTTCAGGGCATCCAAGCCCCGCGCGATGAAGGGGTCATACAATGTTCCAATAGGAAACAGCCGCGCGCCGAACAGGCTTTCTGAGAGGCCCAAAGCCGCCAGATTCAGGAACAAGTCGTTTTCCGCGATACCCAGTTCGATATGCTGGCCCTGGGGGGAGCGTATCCACTTTTGCGCGGATGGCACATTGCGTTCCCGGAATTCATCCGGGCGGCTTTCCCGCGCGAACAGGCCACGCTGATTGATCCAGGGACCCAGATTGGTCGAAACCGACACATCCGGGGATGTGGTGACAATACGATCTGCCAGCGGTCCGCCTGCCTTGGCAATTTCATTCAACAGTTTTCCAAAGACTTCCTGCGTCGAAGACTTGGCCGTTGCGCCATAGGTCAGGGTATCGGGTATGGAAATCTTCTTGACCTCATGCAGACGATGCTGTTTCTGGGGCAGCCGGTTCAAGAATGATTGAACACGATCCGCCGGAACTTTCATGCCGGAGAAAGGCTCCCATTCCTGGCCTTCTGGAACGCCCAGTTGTTTCTGGAATGCCGCCATCTGCTGCGGGTTCATTAGGCCGGCATGATTGTCCTTATGCCCCATCAAGGGCAGGCCCCATCCCTTGATCGTATAGGCGATAAAGCATGTGGGGCGATCATCTGGCACTGTAGAGAAAGTATGCAGCAGGGCCGGAATATCGTGACCGCCCAGATTGGTCATCAGGGCATTCAGCCCCGCATCGTCATAGCTGTCGATCAGGCTGTGCAAATCCTGATCATGGGGCAGGTCCCCCTTGATCTGCGCGCGCCAGGCGGCCGCGCCCTGAAAGGCCAGGGCAGAATAGACATCATTGGGACATGTATTGATCCACCGCTTCAACGCCTGCCCGCCCGGCTTGGTAAAAGCGGCCATTTGTTTAGAGCCATATTTCAGTGTGATCACGTTCCAGCCAACGGCCCGGAAGAACCGCCCGATAATCCGGAACAGCTGTTCGTTTACCACCCCATCCAGGCTTTGCCGGTTGTAATCAATCACCCACCAGACATTGCGGATGTCATGTTTCCAGGTGTCCATCAGGGCTTCATAGACATTCCCCTCGTCCAATTCCGCATCGCCCACCAGGGCGATCATGCGCCCGGGCGGTTTACTGGATGGAATGATGTCCTTCAGCCTGAGGTAATCCTGAGCCAGGGCTGCAAAATTGGTGACCGCCGCCCCCAACCCGACCGATCCGGTTGAGAAATCAACGGTATCATTATCCTTGGTGCGGGACGGATAAGACTGGGCCCCGCCGAAGGCACGGAAGGATTCCAGCTTTTCGCGTGTCTGATGGCCCAGAAGATATTGAATGGCATGAAAAACAGGGCTGGCATGGGGTTTGACCGCAACCCGATCATCGGACCGCAGGACATGAAAATACAGTGCCGTCATGATCGCAGACAGCGACGCACAGGACGCCTGGTGTCCCCCGACTTTCAACCCATCGCGGCTTTCCCGCAAATGATTGGCATTGTGGATGGTCCAGGATGCGAGCCAGCGCACCTTTTCCTCCAACGCCTCCAGGGTTTCGATATCGGCTTCTGCGCTGGAAGATATGTATGATTGATCCATGCTGTCGTTTCCCTTTTTCAACGATGCTATTCTTGTTTTGCGCTGACAGTAAAACGAGAGAGCCTGTCAAACCAGCATAGTGAAAAGAACAGCACTTTGGCCGGTGCGGATTATAGGCTCCTGACCCTGAATACGCTATTTAAGGTCAATTCCTGCCAGATCATCCCCAGGATGCACAATACCCGCAGAGATCACCAATTTGACGGCGTCTTCTACCGGCATATTGAGTATTTTTATGTCTTCCTTTGGCACGAAAAGCAAAAATCCGGAGGTGGGGTTTGGCGTTGTGGGCAGGAAAACGTTGACCGTATCGCGTTCTAACAATTTGTGTAATTCGCCTTGCGTTTCTGCCGTGACAAAAGCGATCGCCCACAGGCCGGGGCGCGGATATTCCACCAGAACTGCCTGGCGGAAAGCATTGGATTGATTCTGTAAAACGGTTTGGAAAATTTGCTTGGTCAGCTTGTACAGGCTGCGGATGATCGGCATCCGGTCCAACAGCTTTTCACCAAATCGCACGATCCAGCGTCCAACCAATCCTGCCGTGAACGCCCCGATCAGGGTGATCGTCAAGATCAGGACAAGAACGCCCAGTCCGGGCAGACCAAAATCCACCCCCAAATATTGCTGGAAATAGGTATCAGGATTATAGCGTTGGGGGATCAGCGGCACGATCTGATCATCGATATAGCCGATAATCCAGACCGCCAGGGCAATGGTGATGGCAATCGGTGCGGTGACCAAGACTCCGGCAAAGAAATACGCACGCAGCCGGGCAAATATGCCCAGCCTGGATGATTGTTCCGATGGCGCGGGCGTCTTTTCTGGTTCCGGCATGTTAGAGTCGTCGGACTCCATAAATTATATCCTTACAAATGCCATAAACGGGCGATGCTGCACCGCAAAATAGGACTAATTCACTATACGCAATTGAAAATAGGATTCAATGATCAGAATTTGTTTCCGAACGCCGCCCAAATACAATGTCAGCCTTTGCGACACGATCTGGGCCAAATTTAATCGTTACCGTCGTTCCCTTACCTGGTTCCGATTGTATGGTCAGGCTTGCATCATGCAGCCTGGCCAGATTTTCAACCAAGGGCAAGCCCAGGCCCGTGCCAGCAAAATCCCCTCTTGGCTTTGCCTCCAACTGCTGGAATTTGGTCAGGGCCAAGGGGATATCTTCCGGCTTCATGCCAATACCTGTATCGATCACCTGCAACTCCATCCCCCCATCCGGGCAGGGTTGCGCTCGAACGGTAATGGTCCCGCCACGGGGTGTAAATTTGATCGCATTAGAGAGCAGATTCAGAAGGATCTGTTTCACGCGACGTTCATCACATAGAAGCAATAGCGTGGAATCCGGCACAGAAAGGGTTAGTTCCTGACCGGAATTGCGGGCGCGTTCATGCACCAGCCGTACCGCCGCCTCAATCAATTCTTCCGGTGAGATATAGGCATCATCCAGCGTCAGGTGACCGGCCTCTGCCTTGGATAAATCCAGAATGTCATTGATCAGGGATAATAGATGCCGACCACTTTGTCGGATATCCGTGGCATAATCGCGATACCGCTGCCAGCTTTCAGGGCCCAGAACCTGGGCTTCCAGCAATTCGGCAAACCCGATTACGGAATTAAGAGGCGTGCGCAATTCGTGGCTCATATTCGCCAGAAATTCTGATTTTGCGCGATTGGCAACCTCTGCCTGATCGCGTGCCCGCGCCAGTTCTTCGGTCCGGCGGCGCACCGCATTGGAAATACGATGATTGACCTGCAGCAGCACCGCCAGAAGCACGCCAAACATGCTAAACAGCCCCACCCCGCCATAGCGCACCAGGGTACCGGTTGAGTTATCCCGCCCCCCCTCATAATTGCTCAACATATCCCAGCTATAGCGCCATTCTGAGCCCCCATACGAAATAGGGAATGTGAATGTATCAACCGTCCCGGGTAAGGGGTCGTCGCCACCGATAACAGCATGTCGTTGGCCCGACGCAGTGGTTTCATCTAGCCGCAGAACCAGCCCATCCGGCGCGACCGTCGCCATAAAGGATTTAAAGAAGCCGATAAGATCAAAGACACCGATCAATACCCCCTCTTCCCCACGCAACCGGACACGTACCCCCAAAGAAGCGAGGCTTTTTCCGCCATCGTAGGAGAAGGTCTCCCCAACAACGACATTTGGCACGGTCCCCAGCATGTCTGATGCATAGGTATCCATTGCCAATCGCCGAAACGCTTCACTGGCGATAAACTGTGTGTAATTGTTTTCAGCTTCCGTCGATTGCAGAAAATAGGCGGAAATAGAACCCAAATCTGATGAGGATGAAACGGGGGCGTTCGATGCGGATTTTGCAAAAACGATGAACTCAAAGGCAATCGTATCGGGCTGTGGCACAGTGGTGCCCAAGGATGAACTTAAGGGATTTGTAGACGCAGAATTCAACCGTGCTGCGATTGCCGACAGGGTGCCCCTGGCTTGATTTAATGCCAGTGATCCAAATTCCGTCAATCTGCGGGTGTCATCCTGTGCCCGCGCTTTCCAGGCCGATTCCTCCCATTGGTCTACCTGATCCGCTGCATAAAAGCTGAATCCGATGCCCCCTAAGATGATGGTCACGGCTAATACAACGACCCATAAGGTCGGTGAATCATTTTGAGCGCGCGGTGCTGTTTGCCCCATTCCTGTGCCACGTCTTTCACTTTAGAAATAATTTCTATAGCAAACTAGCTGCTAAAGAGTAGATTGGCGACAATCCTATCGCCTTGCCGCTAGGGTTGGGATAATATTTTAATGAATTTGGATGTTTAAGGGGGGCCAGATGCTTGAAGAGACAGCGAGAAGTCTCGCGTCCATATTTCTTTTCAAGGATTTGCCTGCTGATGCCCTGAAACGCATTGAAGCACGCTGTCGCTGGCGTGACTTCAAGCCACAAGAACAAATGATTGATTTCCAGGATGACACACAGGATGTGTTTTTCATCACCAGCGGCGTTGCCCGTGTCGTGAATTATTCTGTTTCTGGACGAGAAATCGCTTTTGATGATTTAAAGCCGGGATCGATCTTTGGCGAACTTGCCGCGATTGACGGTGAACCGCGCTCTGCCACCGTCGTTGCCATCACCGATACAACGGTTGCCACAATGCATCCCCAGATTTTTCGCTCTGTAATGGAAGAACACCCAACCGTTGCACTGTGCCTGATGCGGCGGCTGACCCAAATGGTGCGGGTGTCTGTTGAACGCATCATGGACCTCAGCACGCTGGGGGCCAACAACCGAATCTATGCCGAACTGCTGCGACTGGCCAAACCCACGCTACAGCCAGACGGAACAGGGCGAATCGAACCCATCCCCATTCATTCAGAAATGGCCAGCCGGGTGTCCACCACCCGCGAAACCGTGGCCCGCGTGCTCAGCGACCTGTCCCGGAAAGGCTTGGTGAAACGAACAGGCTCCGTCCTGGTTCTGACCGATACCGACCGCCTGCGCGATATGGTCGAACAATTCCGCGGCGATTAACGGCCCATTTTTGCGCCAATCCAGGCCCCCTGCCCTGGAATCACCCCGAACCTGCCTGAATTTGTGACCCCTATCACTGCATGCTCTCCTGAATTGGCGTATCTATACGTCGAAATCGATGGAGGATTGGAGCATGGTAACGCTGAAAACCTTGATTTTAGGGGTGCCGATCAGCCTGTTGGCGATGCTTTTGTCTGAGATGGTAAATGGTCGCACCCTCTTTTTTGGATAAAATGCATTTTTGCTGTCTTTTCAGGGCTGCAAATGATTGACCATTCCGAAACACTTGCCTATGTTCCGCCCCGGTTCGAGGGAATACCCCGTTGGTTTGCAAAAACACAGGGTCCCATCCCTCTCCGGGCACTTAGCTCAGTTGGTAGAGCACACGATTTTTAATCGTTAGGTCATAGGTTCGAATCCTATAGTGCCCACCATTTTTCCCAATAAAATCAGATACTTAAACTGACCCTAGAAAGCCGGTTTCTTTCGCTTTTTACGCGGGGGACAACATGGGGGGCAACATTCAGGCACAAAAAAGGCGCGGCCCCTTTTCGGAGACCGCACCAACCACACCAGAAAGCCTTCGACCAAAAGACCACCTGGACTTCTAATTTTAGATTAGAATCCCGCTTTTTGTTATAGAATTACAGGGGCGTTACCGATTTCTCCCATAACAACTTTAATGTAAGATCATATGGTCTTGTAAATCATATCATATGAACTTATTATAAATTGGTAGCAAAAGGGAGCTCGCTATGGAAAGCCTCACTTTAGAACGCACCAAACCAGACAGAAAAGGAATCGCTCTTAAAGCCTATGCGCGGATTGCTGATTCCTGGAAGTTGACTTTGCGGGAGGCGGCGCTGCTGGCAGACATGTCGGAGTCAACTTGGAAGCGGGCTAAAAAACCCGGTTTCGTGGGCGACCTTACGCAAGATCAGACGTTGCGCCTCAGCGCGCTTATTGGCCTCTACAAGTCACTCGAACTCTATTTCAATGAGCCCGTTTCCCGAGAGTGGATAAAGATTCCCAATCAGGGCCCGGAATTCGACGGTAGGCGGCCCATAGACGCGATGATTGCGGGCGGGTTACCAATAATTCTGCGCGTGCGAGGATATCTGGACGCGTTACGGGGCGGGGTATGAGGATCACTTCGATTCATGATCGCGCCCTGGTTCGACTGATTTCCGAAACACACCACAAGCCTCCGGTCCTGCGAGGGTTGGTCGACACTGACGAGGAAGCGATTGTCCTTGCGGAAATCGAGGGCGAGACCAGCGCGCGCCTGATTGCAGAACGCTACGGCAGCCCTGCTCTCGACCGTCGCGAACTCGCCTTCGCGCGCCGATCGCGTGATCTGCAGCTTTACGGTCAAAGTCATATCAACGCGGCGTTTACCTACACCCGACCTTCGGGCAATCGGTTTAATGGCGGTGAGCGGGGCGCGTGGTATTGCGCCTGGGAAATGCTAACATCCGCACATGAAGTCGGATTCCACCGAACCCGAGAACTGGGCTTCATCAACCGCTATGAAGACGAAGCGCGCTATGTGGAATTGCTGGCGGATTTCATCGGCGATTACCCGGACATACAGGGTGACGAGCATCCCGCCCTTAATCATGATCCTGAAGTAGGTTATCCGGCAGGCCAACAGTTAGCCACTGAACTGCGGAGAGAAGGACACCGTGGGTTGATCTATCCTTCGGTTCGCCATGAAGGAGGCCGATGCTTCGTCGCCTTCGATCCTGGCATCATCCAGAATGTCCGACCCGGTGCGAGTTGGAAGCTGATCTGGAATGGCACGCCTGAATTTACGATCGAAGGTTTATAGGGAGCTGACATGCGGCGTGTGAGTCAAATTAAACGCACCAGATCCTAGCTCCCCTCACCCGAACTTCACTTTCAGCCGGTCTAGGACTCGGGGGCTGACGAAGTCTTCGACATCGCCGCCCAGTTCATGGATCTCTTTGACAAAGCGGCTGGAGATGAATTGGTGGCGTTCTGAGGCCATCAGGAAGACGGTTTCGACATGCCGGTTCAGGCGGGCATTCATGCCGGTCATCTGGAATTCATATTCGAAATCAGATACAGCACGTAACCCCCGCACGATCAGCTCTGCCCCGACATTGACCGCATGATGCATCAGCAGGCCTTCAAATGGGGCAACTTCGATGCGGGTTTGCAGGTCCTCCGGCAGGCTCTGGACCTCTTCACGCACCATCTGGGTGCGCTCTTCCAGGCTGAACAAGGGCCCTTTCCCCGCATTGATCGCCACGGAGACGATCAGCTTATCGACCATATGTGTGGCCGCACGGCGGATAATATCCAAATGCCCATTGGTTATGGGATCAAAAGTACCCGGATAAATCCCAATGCGTTCAACAGTGCCCATAATACCGGACCCTCCCCGGAAGTCGTTAAGCCAAATCAGTCTTCTCGTTGCGGCGTCTTATAGACTGCTTTCATCCGGATCGGAAGAGGTAGGTTCATCACCCTCTTCGATTGGGCTATCGCCATCCGCCTCTGGCATGTCTTGCTGAACTGGCGGGGCTGCCCCTTCTTCCCCTTCCAAAGGCGGCTCGTCGCCCCCTTCTTCATCGCGCAGGCGGGCAACGGACACAACCTTTTGCGTATCACCGACATCAAACACGATGACACCCTTGCCGCCCCGTCGGCGGGCAGAAATGCCGTTGCCATGGATGCGGATGATCTGACCGGCGTCGCTGACCATCATCAATTCATCCAGCGATGTGTCGAACAGGAAGCAGGCCGCCACATTTGCGCCCCGCAGGTCCATATTGTTGATCCCCTGGCCGCCGCGATTGGTGACGCGATAGTCATAGGTCGAGGCCAATTGGCCCATGCCCTGATCTGATACGGTCAGCACAAATTCTTCCCGTTCCGCCATATCGGCGAAATGCGGTTGCTGTAACATCGCGGCGCGCTCTTCATCCCGCTTGCGGTCTTCTTCCTGGGAATATTCGCCATATTGCAGGCGTTTGGCCGCGGCCTGGGCACGCAGATAATCATCGCGTTGTTCCGGCGTATCATCGCTGTGGCGCAGAATGGACATCCCGATCACCGAATCACCCTCGGCCAATCGAATGCCGCGCACCCCGGTGGAAGATCGACCGGCAAAGACTCGCACGGCCTCAACCTGGCACCGCAGGCTCTTGCCCAGCTTCGTGGACAGCATGATGTCCTGATCGTCGGAACAGACACTGACGGAAATCAGACGGTCCCCCTCATCCAGTTTCATGGCAATCTTGCCATTGGCCTTCACATTGGTAAAGTCTGACAGCTTGTTGCGGCGAATATTGCCGGAAACAGTGGCAAAGACGGCATCCAGATTGGCCCAGCTTTCCTCTTCCTCCGGCAAGGGCATCACGGTTGTGATCCATTCATCCTTTTCCAGGGGAAGCACATTGACCAGCGCCTTGCCCCGGGATTGTGGCGACCCGGCCGGCAGGCGATAGACCTTCATCTTATAGACCATGCCCCGTGACGAGAAGAACAGGACCGGCGTATGGGTCGAGGTTACAAAGACGCTGGAAACAACATCCTCGTCCTTCATCACCATGCCGGTGCGTCCCTTACCGCCGCGCCGTTGCGCACGATACGTCGTCAAAGGCGTGCGCTTGATATAGCCGCCATGGGTGACGGTCATCACCATGTCTTCGCGCTGGATCAGGTCTTCGATATCATGTTCGAATTCATTTTCCAGGATGATCGTGCGGCGCGGATCGGCAAACCGATCGCGAATATCAATCAATTCATCCGACAGGACCTGCATGCGGCGGGGCCGCGACGCCAGAATTTCCAGATAATCGGTGATACGCAGTTGAATTTCCTGCGCTTCCTGCTCCAGCTTCTCCCGCTCCATACCGGTCAGGCGTTGCAGGCGCAGGTCCAGAATCGCGCGTGCCTGACGCTCACTCAGCCAGGCGCTTTCGCCCTCAATCTTCCCATCTGGGTCATCGATCAATTTCAGATACGGCAGAATTTCCCCGGCGGGCCAGGGTTGCGCCATCAGATTCTCACGGGCCGTCTGAGGGTCCGGTGCACGACGGATCAACTCGATCACTTCATCAATGCTCATGATCGCGATCATCAGACCGGCCAGAATATGCGCCCGGTCCCGCGCCTTACTCAGCTCATAGGCTGTGCGGCGCTTGATCACATCTTCACGGAAATAGATGAAGGCCCCGATAATGTCCTTCAGATTCAGGGTTTTAGGCTGACCGTCATGGATCGCCAGCATGTTCATGCCGAAACTGGTCTGCAAGGGCGTATGCTTGAACAATTGCGCTTTGACGACTTCCGGCTCAACGCCGCGTTTCAATTCGATCACAACGCGCACACCGTCACGATCTGATTCGTCGCGCAGGTCGCTGATGCCCTCAACCATCTTCTCACGTACAACTTCAGCAATGCGCTCTATCATACGGGATTTATTGACTTGATACGGTATCTCGGTGACGACAAGTGCTTCCTTGTCTTTCGAAACAGTCTCCGTCGTGACCTTGGATCGAATCATAACAGATCCGCGTCCGGTATTATAAGCCGCGCGAATGCCAGACCGTCCCAAAATCTCTCCCCCTGTTGGGAAGTCGGGGCCAGGGATAATCTCGTTCAATTCGTCAATGGTGATGTCTGGATTATCGACATAGGCGACGCAGGCATTCAGCACTTCCCCCAGGTTATGGGGGGGGATATTGGTCGCCATCCCAACGGCAATCCCGCCCCCGCCATTGACCAGAATGGCTGGAAAACGGGCGGGTAGAACGCGGGGTTCAGACTCTGATTCGTCATAGTTGGGCTGAAAATCGACAGTATCCTTGTCGATATCGTCCAGCATGACCTCTGCGGCCTTGGACAGGCGGGCCTCCGTATAGCGCATGGCAGCCGCAGCATCGCCATCCATGGAGCCAAAATTGCCCTGTCCGTCAATCAGGGGCACGCGCAGAGAGAAGCTTTGCGCCATACGCACCATGGCGTCATAGATCGCGCTGTCGCCATGGGGGTGATACTTACCCATGACATCCCCGACGATACGCGCAGACTTACGATACGCCTTCGTCGAATCGTAACCATTTTCCTTCATGGTGTACAAAATGCGACGATGCACCGGTTTCAGCCCGTCGCGGACATCCGGCAGCGCGCGGCTGACGATCACGCTCATCGCGTAATCCAGGTAGCTGCGGCGCATTTCGTCCTCAATCAGGACCGATGAAATATCGAAATTCGAAGGGGCGTTGCTCTCGTCAGACAAGGGTCAAATCGTCGCTTTTTACTGAAGGGATAAAAGGGCACGGAAACAGTCATAAGGGTGTTTCAATGACCAGACCGCGAGAGTCGCGATCTGTCATATATTTAGCATATTGGTGACCGGGTGAACAACCAAATAAGGGAAAATTGCATGATTTAGCCCCCTTCTCTGATGATGTCTTTTGTTTCCTTATTACCCATAAGCAGATTACAGTGTGGATATGCAATCATCCAGCAAGCCAACCATTGTTTTGATCACGCACGAGCGCCCCAAATCGCCCGATACGGCGTCTGATCATCTGGGGGCCCTTGGCTATCACCTGGAATGGGTCTGTCCGGCAAAGGGGGATTCCCTGCCCGCTATAGAGAAGCATCACGTTGGTGCCATCGTCTATGGGGGTCAGTATGCTGCAACCGAAACGCGGCGTTATCCCTTTATGGCGCAAGAGGTTGACTGGGTTTCCCAATATCTGGCGACGGGACGCCCGTTTCTGGGCATATGTTCCGGCGCGCAAGTCATGGCCGTTGCTTTGGGGGCAGAATTACATCCCAGCCCCGATGGTCTTTCTGAAATCGGTTATTATACCTTGGACCCGACCCCAGACGGCCTGTCGGTGTTTCCCAAACGCATGATGGTCGCGCATTGGCATTTTCTAGGCTTCACCTTGCCGGATTCCGTAACGCTGTTGGCGACATCGGGATATTTTCCCAATCAGGCCATACGATATGCCGAAAATGCCTTTGGCTTTCAATTCCATCCGGAACTCAGCATGGAACAGCATGAGCAATGGCTGGAACACAATATCGACATGACGACGATTCCGGGTGCTCAGGATGTGTTCACACAACGCCAATTGGCCGATGTCTATCACACACCCATGAAGGAATGGTTCATTGGCTTTCTGGAAAAATGGATTAAGGGGGCCGTTCCCTTTTAATCTATTCCAGCCTTATGATCTTGGCCGCCTAGCTTTGTGTTTCTGAAGGACCAGGTCAAAACGAACACTGTCAGGAGGAAGGTACGATGTCATTTTTTGACGCCGCCATGCTGCAACCACTATGGGTTAAAATCTGGCTGTTGTGGCTGATGCCTGTGCTGGTCCTGGCCCCCCTGATCCTGCTGGTATCACGAAGCACGCGCCGCGCCGGGCTATTTACGATTATCGCTCATATTCCGGTCTTTATCATCGTCCCGGAAATGTATGAGCATATGGGATATGTGCGCCTGTTGGGCCTGCCCCACCTGATATTCTGGATACCCCTGGTGATCTATCTGATCCTGCGGGTCTGTCGCGGAACGCCGATTGAAACACCGTATCGCCAGGTCTTGTATGTCCTGATCGGAACCTTGCTGATCAGTCTGGCTTTCGACGCACAGGATGTCGTTCGGTATCTGTTGGGAGAAACCGATCCGCTGACCTGACAGGGCGTACTAGTCGACTCTAGAACGGGATTTCGTCGTCCAGATCGGCGCTATAGTCGCGTCCGCTGCCACCACTGCCGCCCCCACTGGGGCCACCGCGATCATCGTAACCGCCATCATATCCGCCACCGGAACCACCGCGCGAACCGCCCCCGCTGCTGCCGCCGCCATAACCGCCGCCACCACTGCCATCGCGGCTGTCCAGCATGGTCATGTTACCATTGAACCCACGCACCACGACTTCTGTCGTATAGTTGGTCTTGCCGTCTTTTTCCCATTTGCGGGTCTGCAACTGGCCTTCGATCAGAACCTTGGAGCCTTTTTTCAAATAGCGCTCTGCAACTTCAGCAACCTTGCCGAAAATCACGACACGATGCCATTCCGTGCGTTCCTGACGCTGTCCGGACTGGTCCTTCCAGTTTTCAGACGTCGCGATGGACAGGTTGGCGACCTTATCGCCATTCTGCATTGAGCGCACATCGGGATCCTGGCCCAGATTTCCGACTAAAATGACTTTGTTTAAGCTGCCGGACATAAAAGCCCCCTTCAAATGTATCTATAACTGGAAATGGTGAGCCCTTGGCTCTGGTTTGACGGCCCATAGTCTATGACAGTGCGTCGCGCCTTTAAAGCACAACGGCGCATAGGGATCGAAATTTATGACAATTCGCGATCAACAACCTCGGCCAGGGCATACACCACCGCCTGGGAAATTTCATCGCCGCTGCCTTTTATCGATTGATTATAGACCACCAACAAGGCTTTGAGATGCTGATCAACAAGCGCGGGTTTGACCGCTTTTCCCTTCGGGCGTTCGCGCACATAGCGACAGAAATGTCGACCAATTTCAGTGATCAGCGGGAACCCAAAGGTCGCGCCCTGCCCGCGCATGTTATGGACCAGTCGAAATAATTGATCCAGTGTCGCCTCAGAATTGTCTTCACGATATTTTGTGGCCAACCGCTTCATCTGTTCGATATCTTCAGCCAGCTTGTCGACGTAATCGCTCGTCATTTGTTTGACGATGGTTTCTGCGGCCTCAAATGCCTTTTCCGGTTCAATGCCACCAGTCCGAGGCACTTTCTTCGCCAGGTCATTTGGGCGCTCTACGACCTCATGCCACGATTTGGAGGCATTTGCCGGTATCTCTGGAAGCTTTTCCCTACCCATTTGACCAAACTCTCCTCAAACCCGTAACGGCGGTTAGATCTCAAGCGCATCTTCCTGGGCGGCGCGACGGTCCGCCCCTTCAAAACTGGGCAAATTCAAACGCCGACGACAGGGCCCAAAAAACGACGTGGTTCTGACAAAGGGGCGCGGATTCTCAATGATATTCACGATCCGTGCGTGAAGGGATCGCGCCGCCAGCGGTTTGGCCAGAAATTCCGTTATCCCAATATCACGGGCATTCATTACCTTCGCTTTTTCAGTATACCCCGTCAGCATCACCACAGGAATGTATCGCCCAGGGCTTTCCGGATCCAGTCGAATTCGGCGAACAAAGGTTGCGCCGTCTTCGGGTTCCATTTCCCAATCCGTTATGACCAGATCGAAATCCTCTGTCTGCAACATATCCCACGCGCTGATGCCATCGATAGCGACGCGCACATATCCAATGCCCAGCGCGTCCAGCATCCGCTCTAAGATGCCACGCATGAACTTGCAGTCATCAACGACAAGCACGCGCAGATTTCTGAAATCATAGTTTTTAGACATTTTCTAAGACCGATTGATTTCCACGCCCCGATACTTCCATCCAAGTGGAATATTCTTTTAACCGTAATCAGTGCCCCCTTTCCGCCTACAGGAAGGAGGTGACTTTAACAACCCTCACATTCGTATTCACACATATCGATTCGCCGCGCAGTATCATAGAATATCAACAAAACCGTCAATCTGTGTTACGCATTGCCCGCGAAGTCGATTATAGTTAACAAAAGCATGCGACGCTAATTTTGTGATATATTTCTGCATAATGAAACTGGGGGATATTTATTGTCCGAATCATCACGTGTTCTGAACCGGCGAACCTTTTTCAAAGGTGATGTCATTTTTAATGAAGGCGACTATGGCAGCCAGGCCTATGTCCTGCAAAGTGGTCGTGTGCGGATAACGAAATCCCTGCCTGGCGGGGGCCGTGGCACATTGGGCTTTGTCGAGGCCAGCGGCATTTTCGGTGAAATGGCGCTGATCGACCAGTCCAAACGCATGGCATCTGCAATCGCCGAAGAATCCTGTGTCTGTATCGTCATCACCGAAGATTTGCTGAACAAGAAGCTGGGCAATGCGGACCCTGGACTGAAAATGCTGATCCTGATGTTGATCCGTTTGCTGCGTCAGGCCGCCAGTAAAACACCGCTGCCTGCGGATGATGTCGAAGCCTTGGCGCGGGCTGCGAATAAGGCCGACCATTTGGCCGCCGTGCAGGCTGAAAAGGGGAATCACTAAATGAGTGGAAACCTGGTTCAGCGCCAAGAATTTGCCGCAGGTGATATGCTGTATCACGAAGGGGATGATGCAACGGCCATGTATATGATTCAGGCCGGTTCCATTGAGATCTTAAAACGCAGCACTGATGGCTTTATCGATGTCACGGAAATGCGCGGCCCTGGCCAGGTCCTGGGGGAGCTCGCCCTGTTGACCAGTCGCCCCAGAACCGAGGGCGCACGTGCAAAAACCGCCAGCACGGTGATTGCCGTCCAGCGCACAAGGCTGAATGAAAAACTGAAAGAATCCGATCCCTTTGTGAAGGCACTGTTCCAACTTCTGGCGCAGAATCTCTTATCCGTGATGGATCAGAAGCATAAATTTGAAAAAATGGCCTCTTTGGAGGATTTAACCCACAATGACGAAGACGCATCGGACGAGACGGCAAAAAAATAGCGTCAGAGTGCCTTCTGAGTAACCCGCGCGTTAGAGCGATGATGCAAACGGCCCATATTGCCCAATGACAGAAAATGCGCCAGTGCCAGGGCACTCCATCCTGTGCGGAACCATTTCAGGGCCGTCTCATCATCCAGCTTGCGCAGGCGTTCCTCATCAATGACACGAAAGCCGGAGAATATAATCTTTTGGCCGCTGGCCAATGTGATCTCCATCCGGCGTTCCACCAACAGGTTATTGGCCATACAGGCATTCACAAACTGACGGGTTCGCGCCTGTTCTTTGGAGTATGATGCCGCAAAGGTCGCCATTTTCGCCAGCATCGCTGTTGGCTTGCCATTGGCAAAAATCGGGGTGCCTTCGGTTTTCGACACAAGCGGGGATTCAACATCCAGACACAGGCCGACACCATCTTTTCCGTGCTTCGTATCCTGCATCAACACAAACGGTGCGCGCCGCAAAATGGCGGGAACATAACAACCTTCCTTCCAGCGCCCGTTCGCCTCGACAAACAGATTTTCATCGGATCGCAAGCCCAGAAGGGCGACCGGATGAATATCTTTTTCACCAGCGAAAATAATCGGGTAATGCCGTGCCGTTGGCATGAACTCCACAGCGCTGAGCGGGATGGTGTGCAGCTTGCTGGCAAAGCTGAAATCCCGACCATCCTTTACCCTGAAGTCAGCGTGTCGTTTCAGGTCCAGGGGTTCCGCGCGTCGCAGCAATTGCCGCAGGGTTTCCCCCACCTGATCTGACAATCCGGTTGCAGCAGGACTGGCTACCGGTTTTACAGGCGGCTTCTTTGACGCAGATTTCTTTCGGCTTGCCGCCGGGGTTTTGCCCATCATTACACCTTCCAATTCTTGGGCCGAAGCGATACTTTATCGGCTGATTAACATCAATCAAGCAAACCAAAAAAATCCCCCCGCATGAAAGGATAGTTTTATGACAGGCCGCGCCCGCCGGATCGTCGCCCAGATCGCCCCCCAGATCGCCCCTCTGGCCGCCTGTATTATCGCTGGGGCGACAATGCTATCCAGCACCGCCTTTGCCCATGAAGGGTCCGGGATGGCCGGTGGTTTTGTCAGCGGCCTGACCCATCCCCTGTTCGGTCTGGATCATGTGGTCGCTATGGTCGCCGTTGGATTATGGGGGGCCTTTCTGGGGCGTCCTGCCCTTTATCTTTTGCCGATAATTTTTCCGGTTGTGATGGCATTTGGGGGCGCGCTGGGCGTATTGGGCTTTCCCCTGCCCGGCGTGGAAATCGGGATTGCGGGATCTGCCATCGTGCTGGGTCTGTTGGTGGCCCTGGCGGCACGGCCCCCCATCTGGATCGCGTCCTGTCTGGTTGGCGCATTCGCCATATTCCATGGCTATGCCCATGGTGCGGAACTGCCCCATGCCGCGAATGCGATCACCTATTCAATCGGATTTGTGCTCTCAACGGGCATGCTGCACCTGATTGGTATCGCCTTTGGCATGCTGGTTAAAATGCCATCGGGCCGCGTCGCGGTGCGCGGTCTTGGCGTTGCGATATCCCTGGTTGGCGTCGCCTTTATGACCGGCATCGCGTGACGCATCCGCGTCTCCTTCTCCCCCTGCTGATCCTGGTGGGGGGAGGACTGGGCCTTGCAACACCGGCAGATGCCCATACCAGCATTTCCGGTGTTGGCCTTTTCCCGAATGGATTGCTGCATCCGGTCGCCGTTCCCCAACACCTGTTGCTGCTGATCGGGATCGGTTTATGGATGGGCCGCCGCCAAGAGCGCCAAATCCCGCCCTTATTGGCCGTCTTGAATGCCGGTTTAGTCGTCGGATATGCAGCCACCCTCTGGATAGACCCGACCCAGATCACCAGCCTGGCACTGGCCGCCCTGACCCTGATTGTTGGTGCCCTTTTGGCTGTGAACAGGTCTGTGCCAACCGTCTTAAATATCAGTGTTTTTGCGCTGGCCGGATTATGCGTTGGCCTGGATTCAAAGCCAGAAGCCCTAAAGGCAAACGAAATTTTGTTGTTGGGCTTTGGGATATGGATCGGGGTGAATATTCTCGCCCTGAATGTTATGGCACTCAGCGCGAAGCTTCAGCATCCCATTGCGGTGATTGGCATTCGGATCGCAGGCAGTTGGCTGATTGCCATGTCGCTGATCCTGCTGGCCTTCGAGCTTCGGTGATGGAAACCTTGAGGAATACCCGATCGCCTGCGAGACGTCAGGACTCGGTCGAAAAATTCTGAATTTTGCCAGCCCCCAATGTCACCACGCGGTCCATACGTTGCGCCAGGGCGATATTATGGGTTGCGATCAGGGCGCTCATCCCGCGCTCCCGCACCAGTTTTACCAATAGATCAAACACGATCTCAGACGTTTTGGGGTCCAGATTGCCGGTCGGTTCATCTGCCAGCAAGATGGCCGGCGAATTCGCCAGGGCCCGCGCAACGGCAACCCGCTGTTGCTCCCCCCCCGACAGCTTGGCTGGCCGATGGG
>TARA_R100001143_G_scaffold28420_2_pt1 | contig 18278 bp, 15 predicted proteins | sample TARA_R100001143 | Tara Oceans TARA_R100001143 (sample SAMEA2621300) | marine metagenome | biome: marine biome (ENVO:00000447); feature: mesopelagic zone (ENVO:00000213); material: "saline water (ENVO:00002010), including plankton (ENVO:xxxxxxxx)" | depth 800 m | reverse complement strand
TCAATGTTTGAGCGCAGCGCGTTCGACGCAGCAGTGGCAGCCGACGTTGCACTTGCACCGCCCTGAGCCAGCGCCAGCAAGTTCTGTCGAGTAGCTTCATCAGCCGCGAGCACATCGGCCAGTGACGCTTGTACACCACGCTCGCCCTGCAGCAGTCCTTCTTGGAACTCTTCACTCAGCAGCGTGCCGGCGTCACGAGCTACACTGCCGCCTGTTTGGCCCCCACGTGCCAGGGCAAACTTCAAGCGTCGGTCTGCAGTGTCCTTCTGCTTCGTGGCCCGCGTTAGAAAGTCTTCGCGCAGTGCGGCGGCGAACTCATCTAACTGATCGCCGCGTCCCACAAACGCACGATCGATAGCTGCAGTTGCCTGCGCTATCTGTCGTTGGCGCTCGTCTTCGGCCTGCTGGGCCGCGCGAGTCGCGTCATCTCCATCACCGCCACACATCGTTAGTCACTAGCTCCTTTCGTAGATACGTACATTACCGCACTCTCACCATTTACGCCATAGCCGCGCATCGTGCTCTCGCGGGTCATACCGACCGCTTCATACCACCGGCAGGCATCTGCACGTGAAGCGAGCGCTACAGTTTCAATGCGCGCATGTTCTTGAGTTTCCAATATATTCTTTCGCGTGCGCGCGACATGGACAGTCAGCTCGCGCCCATACTGATCCCAAGCGCGTTGAGTCGCGAAGAACCAAGTACGCCATATAGTTGGGGCGATCTGCAGCAGCCCGCCCACGGCCAGTGGCTCTTTGGTCTCAGCTTCGCGTATGCACCACTTTACCGATGCGCTGTTCATCAGCTGTACAGCGGTTTCCTCGTAGTTGAACTCCGTGCCCGTGAAGGCTTTTATCTGGTCAAGTTCATCTTGGGGCAGCGCTCGGCCCACCACCAGAATGTCCACGACGCCGCAGTCTGTAATTATTGTTTTCATGACGTAAGTCTCCAGTCATTGAAGTAGAGTGACGATGCGTGCCATTCCCAAGCCGTGTTGCCAGTGAATGTCAGCCGCATTTGTATGCTCGGGGCGGCGATAGGCATAGGTATGATGTCACCCACCAACGTGTCGCCGTCCGTCACTGTGTACGCAGTTGTAACCTGCGTATCATCGTTTTGGTTATAGCCGAAGACGACAGAATACTCGCCGTCTACGATTGTGTCGAAACCGATCATTTGTTTCGTGACGCCAAGTGCGCCGAAGTCGAGATAAGGCCACCACAGCTGGCCGTTGAACGTCACGTTGGCACCGCCGCTGTCGTCGATAAGTGTGTCTTCGTCGACCTTCCACACTTTGTCGCCAGAACGCAGGTAAAGGTCCGTGCCCATAATCGTCCAATCATCAATATCTGACGGGAAGACGTAGCGGCTCCAACTGATGTCTTTCGGACCACCGTTCATGGTGAGTACGAATGCCTCAGCGCCGAAGAACAGCCAGTACTGGCCCGCACCTGGGTAGTACAATGCATTCGGTACGTCGCCGCCTGCAATTGCTGCCAACACCAACGGGTCGATCTGTTTGCCAAACTGCCCTGCCTGCAGGTTCGTTGACGCACCGGCAATACCCATGCTGCGGATGCCTGCTTCGGTCAGGAACACAAAATCGTTGTTCACTGGTTGACCCGATTTGTAGTACGGGCAGCCGATTGGAATAGCATCCAGAATAGCCATGTTCGCAGGGTCTTCGTCTACCTGCCACATCTGAAAGGCTTTGTCGTTGAAGATCACCAGGTTGCTGCGGTAAATGCCGAGTGCACTGACTGGGTTCGAACCATAAGTGTTCAGCCCAAACGGAATGTACCCGGCGTCGTTTGCCGAAGTCCAATCAAGCGGGTTGACCGTCGCGGAAAACGCCACAATGTCTGCATCACCAGCGAAAACCTTGCTCGCAACGATAGCGACTTCTTTCGTGTTCGGGCAGTTGGGGTCTGTCACGCGCAGCGTTTCAGCTACCCATCGCACAGTGTTGTCATCGACTGTACCTTCTACCGCTGTTGGCCAAGTAGGTTCACTGCTACCACTCTTGTATATCGCGCGGGCTTTCCATACCACCACATTGGCGTTGACTGCTGTCCACGTGACACCATTGTCAACGACAGTGTTGCCCGCAATTGTTGGCCAAGTGGGTTCACTCGTGCCGGAGTAAGCGGCGGCCGCTTGCGTAGCTTGGAAGTTGAGTTTGGCCGCAGCGGATAAAATAACGTGATCAAATACGATGCCATCGACGTGCCCTAAGTCAATCGGCACACTCGTTGTTTCGGAGCCCATACGGACGCGCACTGTACACGTTGCTGCGTTTTCAGGTGCATTAGTGCGCACGGAAATACTACGGTACACACCATCGCCCGCATCAAACCCGAACTTGCCTGAGTCACCACCAATTCGATCCCCATATGTCGCGCTTATAAACGTGCCTCCGCTGTCGTAAAACGCAATGCCAATTTCAGCGTACAGGCGACTATCATTCGCTTTGAAAAGCGCAGATGCACCAACGTCTTGGCCAGGCTCAATGGCGTGTCGATCGTCATTTGTGGCAGTTGCGCTTGAAGGAATACCGGGCGAGTTTGGCGATGTCCAGCGCAGTGCTTGAGTGCCTGCGTAGGCATCACTGCTGACAACAGACAAATTTGAGCCCAGTGTCCATCCTGTAGCGCCGGATTCAAAACCTGGATTTGTTAGCGCAGCAGGTGCTATTGAGCCTGCCGTTACCGCACGAACGACTGCACCGGGTGCGTACTCTACGCCAGGTTGCCAAGCGGGTATTGTCATGGCAACTCCCCTCGATCGCCCAGTCGACGATAGCGGTTATCAAGTTCAGTCGGGATGACACGATCATCTACTGGCAGCGCAGGTGTCGGCGGGGTGGCAGCGGACCCACCGTCTGTGTTCTCTATGAAAAGTTCGCCCTCTTCAGGATTGCCCCAATCGGGTTCAGTGTCACTTGATCCTGGATTGGAGCCGAATACTTGCGTCACTTCGAAGTAGTAATTGTTCGGTGTCGTTGGCTCAACCTTGTCGTTCACCGCGCGGTCTATGTTCGGCGCCCACAGCGGGTTGGCCAACTCGAGGCGCGTTGCCCGATACACAAAGCCGTTTGTTACAGATGGTTGCACGATGTGGTTGGCATCGTATGCAGTGTCCTGCGCCCATGTAGTCGCATCACGCAGCCAATAGTGGTAGATCGTACCGTCGCTGAACTCTGCTGCTACGTAGAGCGCTCCAAGGAACGGTTCGGCAAAGTGCACTGTGGAAAGTGTCGTGCCAACAGGGCCACGTAAAATGTGGAGCTCGTAATCCGCTGGCAGACCTGCCACGCTCGTGTGCGAGAAAACGTGGAACTTGTTTTCAAACGCGACGAGTCCGACTGTGCCCGTAGTCAAAGTGTCTTCGAGAATTGTACCTGGGCGCACCTTGACAGTCTTCTCAGACGTTACATAGCCATTGAGAAGTTCGTAGGCAGAGTCTTTCAGCGCCGCACCCTTTGTGCGTAGCCGGTTAAGTCCACCCTTTATGGTCGTTAGGACTTCTTGGCGCATGGGCTACACCAGTACAGGTTTGATCGCAGGCGGTTCTGCTTCCGCGCCTGGTACATAGCGTGCTGTACCATGGTTCCCAGCGGTGAGCTGACCCAGGTGATTCGTCGCCTGTGTGAAGTAGTTGCCTGCGTCTGGTTGCCGGTAGTGTGCCTTAGCGTTTGCCAAGGCGAGAAGGAACACGAGTTCAGGGTCCATCGACACTACGTCACTGTCAGACGAGAACGGCAGATTCTTGAAATGGCCTTTGACTTGCAGCAAATATGCTGCGTCAGGCGCGGGGAACACTTCAATCGCTTGACGAATCTCATAGTACGCCGGCAGGCCGCGCTGAGACTCGCTCGTGTACATCTGCGGCTCAATGCCTTCAATCAGCGGTGTGAAGGTGCCGTTCGTATCTTCAACCCCGATCCACGAAATGCGGCGCGGATCAAGCGCGTAATCCGGTGATGTAGCCCCTTCGTCGTCACCAGTCGTCGTGTAAAATCGCGTCCCTGCGACCATAGTCCATGTGAAGAACCGCTCTGATACGAGTTCAGGGTAGCGTTCTGCCATCTGATCCTGCGCACTTTTGAGAAAGTCATCGACCAACTCAGCCATGCCAGGCGGCGGGTTACTAATCTGAGCAGCAAATCCAAGGCGACGCAGAATCCGGTTACGCAGCGTTTGAAGCGTCTCGGTATACGCCCCGGTGCCGACTGCCGGGTTCAATGTCGCCATAGGTCCTACCTCTCAAAAAAGGGGGCCGGGCGAACCCGGCCCAAACGTCACACCACGTTGTACTGCGGAGAAAAATTATAGGAGATCGTCAAGCTCGTCCTCGGCCGGCTGTGTTAATACAGGCGGCTGTGGCTCAGCAGGTTCGATGATCTCAGTGCCAACGACAGCCGCTTGCTTCGCGTCGTCTTTGGCTTCAATAGCTGCAATCTCTTCATTGCTCAAACCGCTGGCCGGCACGGGGGCTTCGCCCTCTGCGCCGAACGCTTCGGTAATCGCGCTTTCGAGTTTGGCCACACCAGGTCCATAACTGCCGTACACAGCAGCAACAACCGGCGTGTCAGAGTTCTTTGGTCCGTAACGATTCGCCAGGCGTGCGAACTCGTCGGCGGCGTCCGGGCGCTCGCGTTCGATCTCGAAGGACTCTTCAACCACGGCCTCTTCTTCGCCGTAGATAGCTTGCAAAATTGGTGTCTCCCACGGTGCGACTTCTACGACCGAGGTTTGCAGTTCAGAGACGTGGATTCGTACTTTGTCGAATTTAATTTTCATTTCTTATCCTCTTAAAGAGTGGGGCCGGCCGAAGCCGGCCCCATGCTTTGCTAGTTGGTCAGAAGAACAATCGTCCCCGTGTCCGTGTCGAGGAACGGGTTGTCGATCTCAACTTCAGCCACTTCGTTAGCGGCAAACGACTTGATGTTGCTAGTCGTGCCACCGGAAGTAGGTGCTGAGCGAAGTACAGCTGTACCCGCGCCCAAGTTGATGCCAACCACCTTGTGGTTCGGAGCAAACGGCAGGTTTTCAGTTACATCAACCTCCGCTGTTCCAATAGATAGTGCTCTCATGGTCAGCCCTCCTTATGAGCCAGTTACAGTAAGCAGTGCGTGTGCACGACGCTTGCTAGTCGTGAGCGCGGCCTTAGCCGTGGTCGCCCAGTACTGAACATAGCGGTCGTATACGCGCGGCGGCTTACGCGGCACAAGCCAGTGACCCTTGATCGGGCGCAGCTTGATGTACTTCGTGTTGATGAAGTAGCAGCGTGAAGCCCATTCTTGAGTCGGCGAATCTTCGGTGTCCAGTACGTCGAATACCGGGTCCCAAATCAGTTCAACGCCTTTGAAGTAGAGTCCCGTGCTTACGCCGTTACCTACTGAACCGTCAAGATTCGTACCACTAGAGCCAGTGACAACTTTTTCGCGCGAGATTGCAGATGTGCAAGCTGAGCGATAAGCGTCAATGAACGTGGCACCACAAAGGATGAAGTCAGGTGATTCACCACCGTAACGGATACAAGCGCGCCACGCCGTCTCCATCTCAGCCAACAGGTTGGCGATCGAGATGTTGAGCGATACATAGTTGCGCCAGAACGTCTTGGCCGATGCGTCGATGCCGCCTACCGTTCCCGTAGTCGGGTCAACAGCAATCAGGTGATCGAGACCTGCGATCTCGTTCGTGCTCTGCGTGCCGTCGCGGTGGAGCATCTTGTCCATGCCTTCCTGGAAGCCAAGACGCAGCGTTTCCATGTTCTCTTTGATGAGATTGGTCAGCTGTACTCTCTCGGCCTTCGTCGGAGAAGCATTACGCTCATCGGTCATTACGATACCGTTCTGCGTCAGCTCATCTTCGTTCAGCCCGAAGCCGTCGTGGAATGAACCCCACTCGTACTTGGCCTGATTGAGCGTCCGCTTACGGTTGTAAGTGACTTGGCTGTCACCGAAGTAACCCTGGAAGTTGCTGTCGTTGCTTTCGCGAAGCTGCTCAACAACGTACTGCAGACCACCGCCGTACTCCTTCTTGCCTGCTACCAACTTACTGTACAACGGACGAGCCGTGTTTACCTGGTCAATCGGATCGTTCTTCAGGTAGAAGTCGATAGCAGCGCGCCCGCCATATGCGAGCTGTTCTGCGTTAAAAGGCATTTGTCGTGTCCTCTGCTAATGTAAAATCAACGCGCACGAGTGCGCAATTTTGCCTTTACAAAACGAGCTGCGGACTCGTCAAACCTGCATGGCGGGACAGGCTCGCGCACAAGGCGCCTAGCAGAAACAACCAATAGACAGTGTGGCAGCACTGTCTCAGATGCGAGAATAGCGGACTCAAAAGTCGAAAGTCAACCCTTTTATCCTCTTATCGCAGCAGGTTTGAACCTGCCGGCGATCTTCACTCCCCACTTTTTCGCCAGTGCGCGGAACGCAAACGCGGGCAAAACGCGGTATTTGTCAAGCAAATGCATGTATATCGCGCAGAACTGCGCGCCGTGATCGCGGTGGTGCTCGAAGTACTGATCGCTTATGTAGTGCGCCAGTTCGTGCAGCAACGTCGTCAAATTTGCGCCGTGATAGCCACGATTCAGGCGTATCTCGTGGCCGTAAGTAGTTACGAAGTCATCGTCTGAGTACGAGACTGATTCACCGAAGCACTTCTGGTCGGGGTCATTGTAGACGACAACTCGAATCTCTGGAACGCAGTAGTACGAACACACGTGGCGTGCTAGCAGACACAGATGTTTTTGAGACGCTTGATGGTACACCGATGTGCCGATGAACTCCCGTTCAAGTTTGTACAGGCGCGTGCGCTGCGGATCGCCCGGACAGGATTTATTTGTCCGGGCGATCGGGTGTGTCAAGAATCTCGAAATCACATGCCTTCGAGTGCGCCGTCGAGTGCAGCAAGCGCGCTGTCGGGTTCCGTCGCTTTGCTGCTATTCCCGGCGCCCGCCTTAGCACGGCGCGGCTGGTTCGCAGGTGGTGTATCAGCTGCCGGTTCTTCTGCCGGCGTGTAGTTGGTTTTCAGTTCCGTGAACAATTCCTGCGCCTTTTGACCCCAAGTCTCGGGGTGCGTGCCACGCAGACTTGTGCGCAGTATCTTCGTGAAAGTTGGATACAGCGCCTTGAACGCAGGGTCAGCTTCAACAGTCTTCTGGAAGTCATTCAACTGCTGACGCCCTTTTTCCATCAGGTCATTAGCTGCTTTTTTGTCAGCCTCAGACGCCTGTGCAGACTCCTGCCGTGCAGTAGTTAGCGCGTCGCGCTCTCGTGTTGTTGCGATCTCAACAGCACGAGCCTCCGTTAGCTTCCCTTCTTCAACTTCGGCTTTGAGATCATCGTACTTGTCAAGCAACGCCGTTGATCCTTCACCAAACTCAATTGACAACTCGTGCACAACACCTTTCGCGACAGCCAATGCTTGCTGGCGCTGCTTCGGGTCTTTGCTGTTGTAGAGCTCGAGGAACGTCAACGTGTTGTTAAACTGTTCAGCATCTGCACCAGTGGTTGTGATCGCGTCGATTATCTGCTGCCCCTGGTCGGCGCGCTGCGTTTGTTCCTTCGCAATGTCGATCAAGCCCTTAATGCGTTCCGCGGTCTTCTCGTTAGTAGACTCTGGAATAGGGTCATTTATATGATCCGGTGTTTCCCCGTTATCATCGCCATCCTTGCCGCCTGCGTCATCAGGCTGTTCATCTTCGCCTGCTGCACCGCCGTCGTCATTTTCTTCGTCGGTATCGGTATCACTTCCGCTGGCGTCGGCGTCTTCGTCCCCAGGAGTTCCGTCATCAGCGGCGTCTTGATCGGTCTCACCTTCTTGCTCAGACTCGCCCTCAGTTGCCCCGGCGTCATCGTCGGTTCCAGGTTCGTCGGTTTCTTCATCGTTGTCTTCCAGGTGTGGTGATACTTCTGAAATACCGCCTTCGATGGCGTCAAGAAGTTCGCCGTCGTCTATCTCAGTGACTTCGTTTTCCGAAGTCTCGTTATTCTCGTCAGTCATGTGCTACTCCGTTGTTACGTAAGTGTGTTGCCGTCCGCGGCTTGTTGTTCAGGGGTCCTACCGTCCCCCGGTTTTGGTGTTTGGTTAGGGTCACCTACCGGCAACTCCTGGCCAAGTAATGAAGGTAGCTCACCTTGTGGGATGAACTGCTCAACATCAATGCGCTCATCGAGACGACGCATAGTCTCTTCGATAAGATTTCGAATAGCATTGGCCAACGGAATGTTACCCGTGAGCTGCGCATTCTGAATTTGCACCATTGCATTCTGTACGAGCGGTAGTAGTACACTCCACGACTGTCGCAGCGACTCGTCGTCTGGCTTGCCTGTCGAGCCAGCCTCAATTTCTATCTCAGTCAGCATGATAAGGTCTTCAACTTCCATACCGTGCGGCCATAGTGCGGCCTCGCCCGCAATGCGAACTGCCATCTCAGGTTTGATGGCCTGTATTGCAAGTTCAGCCGTATATTGCGCCAGGTCTTGGAGCATGTCTTCAAGAGTGTCGCGGTCGGCGCTAGTTCGGGAAGTGAAGCCGGCTTGTTCAATCTTAGCTTCGGTGGCCGTTTTCGCGGTAGTCACCGACTGCGACAATGCTTCTTGAACGCCAGCTACGCGCTCCATATCTGAGAGCACAGGAGATGTGCTGAAGATCAGCGGATCGACTTTAGCAACTGGCTTCTCTGCAAACAGTTTACGTATGTCGTCGCCCTTCGTCGGGTTAATGCCCACCAGCTCTTGTGCGACACTACTTTCAATGGCTCTGGCGTCGTTGGCGCTTAGCCCAGTCTTGTCGAAAATGATGCCTGGGATCGAGCGCTCAGTCACCAGTCTTGAGTTAGATCGCTTCGATGAATACTCTTCTTGCAGCTTGAGCAGTCTGCCACTAAGTGATTGTGGATGGCGCTCCCCGTCCGTCTCAAACAGTGACAGGTTGAAATAGGGGAAAAAGCGTGAGGTCGCGTAGTTCGGCTGGAACGGCGGCACCGCCCAGCGATTTATGCCAGCCACGATTGTTTTGATGTGGTTGTCCCGGCGATCCCACAGCTCGATGACACGGGCGAACGCTACAGCATCTTCAGTCTGAGGCTCGTTACGCGTGTAGCGGCCGCTGCCTTTTGCTGTGTAGTCAGGTGACTCGTCGTTCTCGTTGTTTGGTTGGATCGCCAGTTGGTAGTACTTCTCTGCCTTCTGAACGTCTTTCTCAGTCAGTCGTGGGAACTCAGTCGTGAGATCAGCGATAGGTACGAATTGCTCGTCTGCGTTCCAGTTAGCATCAAGGTGGTCAGTCAAGTCATTGACATCAAGACTTACTTGCATGTTTTCGCCCTGAACGAAATCTATCGCTAAGCCTAAGTTATGCACGACTTCCAAACGGGAACGTAAGGATTCGCGCAGTCTTTCAAGTTCGGCTTTTTCGGCAACGATCTCGTCTTCCGACATTTCGTCACCGTTCTCTTTCAGGCGCTGCTCCCCTGCCTCCAAGCGGCGCACATTATCTTCAAGGTCATTGAGCTTCGATTCAATTTTCGGGTCGTTTCGAGTCTCGTGAGTCATGATGACTTTAAGCCAGCCAGGACCGACAGACAGAGATGAGCGGAGCATTTTGCGTGCAGCTTTCTTGAGGCGCCCGCGCCGCCACAGGTAAGGAATGATGATGCCCATGGTTTCCGCAAAATCTACATCGTCCTGCTTTGTCTTGCCGACGCGTTTTGCAGCTTTGCTACTTACGTTCGGATCACGTGCGTACAGAAACGATGTAAGAATGTCGATGAAAGCGCCGATCAGGTTGGCATTGCTAGCCCATGTTGCTCCAGCTTTGCCGTTAGCGTAGCTGCGGTCTTTTGCATACTGTTTGCGGGCCGGTTCGTCGAACTTACGCGCCGCAACGTACTCATCAGCGAGCGCCTTAACGTCCTTCGCTTCTTTAGCCGCTTCCGCATCCTGTTCATCAGGCGCTTCAGTACCTGTGATCTCGTAAACTGTTTCGTCGGTCATTTGGGTTCCTCAAACGTAGGCTGATTGTGCGCCACAGGGATTCATCTGTCAACGATACCGCACTGTTGGAGCTTTGGGTTCTTCGTGCTCCAACCATGCGGCGGTAAAGGGCTGTATGCCTTTCGACCGTTTCTCTGGCGGTGGTGCTGCGTAAACGAATTTGTCAACCATACGTCCAATCAGGCCAGCCACGTCAGCTTTGTCATCATAGCGGCCTGCCGGCATAGCTACGAGTTGATCCACCAAATCTTCTGCCCAAGCCACTTTAGGGAGCCACACCGCACCAGCGGACACCATGGCGCCGAATGCTTGGCATTTGGCCCGTTTATCGTGCATGGACGGCAGCGTGCGCAGGTCCACGTATTGCCGGCGCTCGCGCATCATTTTGTTGATCGTGGGTCGGACTGCCTTATCGATAACGCCGCCTTCGTTGACCCACATATTGATAGCGCGCTCTTGGCCTGGGCGATTATGTTTCTCGAGCAAGTCGATGAACGCCTTAATCGACTTGTCTGTCTCGACCTGACCTGACCACCAATCTACGAACCACAGTTGACCATCACTGTCGAGCCCAGCAACGCCATGCTCAGAGAAGTCACCCCCCTTCTCTGTGACAGCGTAGTCCGACGCACCTACCAAATGTAGGTTCATCGGCTGCTCACCAGGTGTGTACCAGTTGAAGTCTTCACGCTTGAAGTCGCCGGCACCTTCCGGTGTGGGCCGCTGCTGATACAGGGACGACCAAGTACGCCGCTGTTCGCGCGTATCACCGTTCTCATAGATCGCCCAGTGCTCAGGTGGGAACCATTCTGGCCACAAGTACTCACCTGGCTCGCGTCCGAGCGGATCATCAGCATGCTCAGCTTTGGCGGGAATATTAAGCACATACCAGTACATATTGTCCCGGCACTTTACCCAACCACTGCGCCCGTCATAGTCTTCAGGTAGGATTTGACCGGCCAAATCCATCTCGTGCCAGCGCGTTTGAATCAGGATGACGTAGGCGCCCGGCAGCAGGCGAGTCATTACGTCATCGTTGTAGCCATCCAGTGTCTTCTGTCGAATCTGCAGGGAGTCTGCTTCTTCACGGCCTGCCACCGGGTCATCAATGACAATGCCGTGCGCGCGGTTACCTGTAATACCACCCATGATGCCCGCAGCCAAGAACTCACTTTTGTTGCTGAGTGACCAGTCACCCGCTGCCGTGCGATCGAGAATGACAGGTTCGTCCCACAACCCGCGGTAGCGTGACGAGCCGCAAATCTGCTGAATGCGCCGCGACTGCTTCTGCGCAATATTATCCGCGTAGGACGCTACAATTATGCGCCCGTCACCACCGCGCCAGTTGGGTGGCGTCGGTGGGCTAGCTGGGTGGAAAGCCACTGCCTCGGCAATTTCAGCGGGCGTTGGGTTAGGGCGTGACGCGTCCCATGCGGGTGCGATGACGGACGTGTACGATGACTTGGCAGAACCTGGGGGTGCGAATATCATCAAACGTCCGAACGGCGTGTTCATGGTGCGCTGAATGTGGTCGAGCATGACTGCATGAATGTCAGCCATGAGCCCGCGTGCTGGGCCAAGCAAATCTTCATCCGGGCACAACGCAGTGAACGGTGCGCCCGGTATGTCGATATTCAGTGCAAATGAATGGAGTGACCTTTGACAGCGTCTACGTTTCAGAAGCTCGACCGCAGCTTCTACGGCTGCATTGGTCTCTGTCTTTTTACTCATCGTCGGGTGCTGATTAACCTCACTATGCCGCGCGGACGCCCGCTACCCCCAGTCGAACTGACTGGGGGTAGCGGTATGCTGTCTTCCGGCTGCCGGTTTTCCGGTTGCCGATTGTCTGGCTGCCTAAATTCAGGCTGACGCGAGCTCACGGGCAGGTGATCGTGGTCGCATCAAACGCGCTGGCCGAAGTTGTACCCACGATACGGTCAGCCGTGTCACCAGGGTTGCGATAAGTCACAGTGCTGCCGGCGAGGTCCCAATCGCCTGAGCCATATGCTACAGCGAGTGCCAGGGCGCATTGCAGGTCGATCGTGCCGTCAACAGTCGCCGCCAAAAGCGCGTCACGCACTTCGTTTGCAGCTGTAGTTGCTAGTTCACTCGATCCGATAGCGTCCGCTGCAATCTCACTCGATCCGATAGCGTCCGCAGCAATCTGCCCAGCGCCAATGGCGTCGGCGGCAATGGCCACACCAGTGGTGCCGGTATCCGTAAGAATGCTGGCAATCTCAGAAGCTGTGACACCGAATGAGCCGGCGGTTACGTGATCCGCTTGGGCTTCATCCCATACAGCGTCAGCAATGCTCGCCGCGCTCGCACCGGAGCCGCTAGGCGCATTCTCGAGTGCGTTGACTGTGTAGCGACTGACACCTGCGTCGTCCTCAACCAGTTCATTCAGCAACGCTGTAGCTGAACCAGGTTTGCTAGCAGGGTCATAGTTTGCAGCAAACAGGTGGTCAAGGTGTTGCGCGATCAACGCATCGTTGACTTCAGACTCGATGTCAGTATCCCACGCAGAGTTGTACGGCACACCTGTGAGGCCAGCGCCTGCTGCACCGATCTCAGTAGTGTCAACGAGAATGCTCGCGATCTCGGTCGCAGTTTCGCCGAAGCTGCCAGCCGTCGTATGCGTGCTTTGCGTCTCGTCCCAGACTGCATCTGCAATGTCAGAAGACGTTTCCAACGGAGTGGTAACGGTAGTGCCATCCCACAGTTGCACATCAGCAAGCACGTACTCACCGAATGAGCCAGCAGTTACGTGACCAGAACGTGCTTCGTCCCATACCGCGTCAGCAATGGTCGCAGCGCTCGCGCCTGAGCCGCTTGGCCCATTTTCGAGGGCGTTCACTGTATAGCGAGTTACACCAGCGTCGGATTCGACGAGTTCATTCATCCAAGCTGTTGCTACGCCCGGCGGTGTTGCCGGGTCGTAGTCTACAGCCAGCAAGTGATCGAGATGATTCGCTACTATGGCGTCATTCGCTTCAGACTGAATGTCCGCGTCCCACGCAGAGTTGTACGGCACAGCTGTCAACCCTGCACCCGCACTACCAATCTCACCTGTGTCAGCAAGAATGCTCGCGATCTCAGACGCTGTGACGCCGAACGAGCCAGCAGTTACGTGATCGGCCTGAGCCTCATCCCATACCGCATCGGCGATCGACGCAGCGCTCGCACCAGAACCGCTTGGCCCCTGCTCAAGCGCGTTGACTGTGAAGCGAGTGACCCCGGCATCGCTTTCGACAAGCTCATTTATCCAAGCTGTCGAGACACCTGGCGGGGTTGCTGGATCGTAGTCAGCTGCCAGCAGGTGGTCTAGGTGGTTGGCGACAATTGCGTCATTGGCTTCACTTTCAACTTCAGTGTCCCAAGAAGCATTCCAAGGAATTGCTGTAAGCTCAGAGCCGTCAAACGAGACTTCAGCATTCGTGATCGCTGCTGTCGCTATTTCAGCAGCACCGATCGCGTCGGTGGCGATTTCAGATGCCCCAATGGCGCTTGCCGCTATTTTTGTCGCCGTGATCGCGTCTGTTCCAATTTCAGCAGCGTCAATGGTTCCCGCTGTGTTGCTGAAATTCAAACCAGCTTCACCCGTTGCAGTTACATCGAGCGTATTGCCCGCCGTGATCTTCGGGCGACACAGTTCAATGGTTCGCGTCACAGCCGCCATGCTGGCTTGTGTGATGTGGAAGACCATTTCTTCGACATCGTTACCGGCACTGATGGTCATGTCTTCATCGAGCAACAGCTCGTACACACCCGGCATATTGGTTGAGTCGGTCTCGTTGATCGTCGGTGTGGTCATTGCAGCCGCCGCCGCACCGTTTCTCGATCGATACACGGTGAACGTCGTCAGTCCGGTTTCGCGCGTTGTGAAGTCCGTGGAATCAACCGCGACAAAATATATATACTGATCGGTGACACCGCTTGGAATACAAGCTGCCCATACAGGCGATGCTATGAACAGCGCTGCGAAAGTAATAAATAGTTTCTTCATGGGTTACTTACCTCTAAATGTCCACCCAGTGTCTGAGATTTATGTGGTCCGACTGTTTTTGCCGGGTCTTGCATAGTATGTACGTCGCTCGTTCCGCTGCCTGCGCTTGTTCCAATGAGTGCGACAGCCCCGAACCAGTGAGCAACAGAGGCATCAGTCGTAATGCCAATCGAGTCACTTGCTCCGCTGGGCGCGTTGTCATATGTAAAAATAGAGCTACTGGCAGAACCAGCATTATCATTCTCGTTGATGAGCGCGCCAGTAGTAGGAGCTGCTGACTCGTTCTCATAGAACGCACCCGCAAAAATCATCGTGTCTGTGCCGGTCGTCATACCAGTCAGCGTAATGCTGGGATCGTCGGCACTGCCCGATGCTTCAACTGCGGTCCTATAGCCTGCTGTGGTCGTATCTACGTCCTGAAAGCAAGTGCCCAACAGGTGATGCTGGTCGCCACCGGTCCAGTCCGAAACGATATTAAACGTTCCAGTACCGGGCCAATTAACGTCAGCACTGTCCATGTAGTACAGGCCGCCGAACTGGTTGGTGCCGTTCGCGCCCTGGATGATTTCTTCCATTGCGCTGCCATCGAGCGTGACGCTGTTGACGGTTTCGTTTGAGAAACCACCATTGAAGACCACAACCGCATCGCAGGCCGCACCAATGGTGATACTGACTGTTACGCCGTTCGATGGGTCCGTGAAATCTGAAACTGCTGTTCCGACAGGAGTTGGGTTCTGGGCGAACGCAAATCCAGGCAGTAGCAGCAGCAGCGCAAACAAAGTGTTACGAAGTTTCAAAGCGGTGTACCTGTCGGAATTTCAATCTGATCGACGACGCCGGTAAAAGCGTCAACGTTACCTTGGCCATAAGTTACCATACCAATTCTGACCGAGCCAGTGCCGAATGATGTTCGAGACAGCGACAATGCGTTGAAGTTCGATGTCAGGTCCGTCCACGAATCCGGCGTAGTGCCGGGGGCTTGCACATACCACGTCACGGTCGAACCCGACCGCACGACGCGAATGTCCATTCGGTAGTTGCTGGCGTAGTCCTGCCCAAGATCGTCGGCGTCAGAGTCACCACCGGCTGTATTCTCGGTGATTTTTACTTCAACCGTGTTGCCGGGATTGCTCCGGTTGCCCACCACAACAAACTCGTAGGTGTGATCGGCGATCCAGACCATGATCCCACAAAACTGGAAGTCGTTTTCTTCTGGTATCGGTGAAGCCGCCAGGCCGATGTTCCGGGCGATGAAGTCGAAGTCGCCAGACATGGTGACGTAATCGTGCCGGCCCTGTGACGTGTTGAACCACAGCGTGTCGCTGGAATCGACTGAGCCGATTGCCCCGTTGTACGAACCACCGGTCTGCGTGACGGTCAGTTCTTCGGACGTGTCGCTGTCAGCGTCGTAGGTGTCCCACAACGACGAATTGAGCGCGCCCGACCCATCAAACGTGTCGTAGACGGTGCTTGTTACGGGCTGAACGACAACAACACTCGCGCTCGAAACTCCGAGCGCGAGTAATAGGGAAAGCGTTGTTGCCTTAAAGAACCTCATGGACGAATATCAATTCCGTGCCGCTGTTCGAACAGCTGATACAACGATTCCGGGCTGCCGTCAGACACGCCGTTCGTGACGTTGCCGCCCTGCCCAGTGAGTCCGTCGAGAATACCGTAATTGTTATTTTGGCAGATGTTATCAACGGCGTAAGACTGCGCCCGCGAGCGATCCGGGTTAATACAGATATTCGAATCGTGAATGTTGTTCCGAATCATCCAAACTTCGCCCTGATTGCCCTCGTCGTTGATGCGAATGGCCTCGCCCTGTCCCGACGTAATGCGGAAATAGTTGCTCATATCGTTGCCTGAGATAATCACCGGGCCGGTAAACTCTTTCAGGTCGATGGCGTTCTCTTTGTCGCCGTACATCACATTATTCGCGATGTAGATAGCACCAGGACCACCGTTAGCAGCCCCGATACAGTAATGGCAAAACTGAATAGCGTCGCCGCCGTTCTCATGGATGCGGTTTTCAAGAATCCAGATACGGTCAGCCGCGCCGCCAATATTGAAGCCGTGACGGTCCTTCGGGTCAGTCACGGAGCCATTGCCCCAGATGTCATTGCGCAGGTACACCGCGTCCGTGTCGGCAATGGCAATCATGCCGCCGGTTCCCGGCGTGGGTTCGTGAATCAGGCTGTCGCGGATTGCGTAGAAGCTCGATCCCTCGGACTGCACGCGGGCAATATCGACGTTCTCGATCACGAAATACTGGCCCGATATGGTCAGGCCCTCGCGCCCGGTAAAGACAACGTGACCGCCCGCAGGACCTCGAAGGAACGCGGGACTAGCCGCGGAACCATTGAATGAAACCGCCATTTCGGAGTACGGCCCGCCGCGGACCTGAACAATATCGCCCGCCGACAATGAGCCGGGAACGCTGCAACGTGGATTCGACGGTGTACCGTTGCCGGTGTTAGTGCAAGCGCCTGAATTATCGACCCAATGCGTGTACGCGCTGTCTGCAACCGTCTCTTGAACGCCGAATGATGGCATGGGAACGCCGACCCATGTGCCTGACGGTACTGGATTCGGCGCGGGGCCGGGGTCCGGTGTCGGGTCCGGCGTAGGGTCCGGGTCAGGTGTTGGCTCACTCGATTGCGTGTAGATATACCAGCCGCTTGAATGTGCTTCCTCGGTATAGCCCGATGGCGTCGGCACCTGCTGGCGCGGGCATTCGTAGCCCTGATCCCATGTCAGGCAATCAGAATCCCACGTGGGTTCTGGCTCTGGTTCAGGTTCAGGTTCTGGCGCCGGCGCGCTGTAAACGTAGCGGTCTGTTTTCGTGCAAATAACCTCAACGTCGGTCTCATATTCGTCAGCCATTACCGGCGCCCGAGCACGCGCCCCGGCTTCAGTCGAGTAAGTCTCGGTAGGCAGAAACCAGCCGTCCGGGTTCACATCACAAAAGTACGGATCAGAGTCAGGAACGATAGTTGTGTCTGACCAGGCAGTGAACGGGAGTAAGAGTACTACGGCAAGAAAAATTCGCATTATGCGGTCCTCTGATAAGCGCCAGCGTCCGCGTTCATGTCAGGAATCGCGTTGCCAGCAATGTCTGTCTTAATGGAAATCCCGTACAGATCGAAGAAGGCATCGAAGGCCGGGTCGAGTGTTGCCACCAGGTCAACCGCGGGGCTGCCGGCCTGAAGTGTATAGTCGTCGGTCGCGACGTTTGTAAACAAAGGGTCCTGATCTTCTTGCAATCCGGTTGTGGAGTCGAATTCGGTCGTCGGCAGATTCGTCGCGCTGAGATCGGTGTTGTAACTGACGTGATAGTTCAGCTGTGTATCGCCTGTGTACCCCTGCGCCCCATTGTTGCCGCCATCAGTGATATGGGTTCCAGTGTCGTCGTATGTGATATTGCCGCTGATCCTCAGATTGTCGCCACCACTCGACCCGCTCGAACCAATGTTCATCGGCGTCGTACAGTTCACGATCGTATTATGCAGCGCCCATTCGTCGTTATCGTCGGTGCCACTGTGGTCAGCAAACCGGATACCGTAGGCGCTGTCACGCATTAGGTTTCCGATAACGTAGGTCATCTGCCCTGCCTGGTCTCCAGACATGCGCACACAGCCCGCAACGGCGTCACGCATGACATTGTTAATCAGCCAGTGATACCCGGTCAGCGCGCCCTCGTTGTTGTTCGTGAGGATGCACAGCACCGCATCCGGGCAGTCGTACATTTCGTTTTCGGACGCGATGAAATGGTATGAAGTCTTGCAATCAATGATGTTTTCCCACGTCTTGTGGCAGGTGTTGCCCGCGAAGTAGCAGTAATGCGTTCGCTGTTCCTCGTTCGGGTCCGTGTTCGCGCTGTTGCCAATCTGGATGCAGTCACCCTGCAAGTTCCGAATCTCATTGTCGAGAATCCAGACATGGCGGTTGTAGTACAGCGGCCTGACACCATGAACGTCTCGGTTGAACTCCTGCGTGTAGTCCCCGCCGTAGCCAATCAGGTTGTTGTAGATGCAAATGAATTCGTTGATGTTGCTCGACGCACCCGAAATATCGATGATCTGTGCTCGAATACCAGAACTTGCGCCAACTCCGTCGCCGCGCACCGTGCCATTACGGAAGGTTACATACCGACAGCCGGGGAATATGCGTAAGCGGCCTTGCGGCTGATTGCCTGGACTGCCCATCAGGTGAATGTCGTCGAAGATGACATGCGTGGCGGCGTTTATCTCGAGCTCCCAC
>TARA_R100001143_G_C3360849_1_pt1 | contig 18441 bp, 17 predicted proteins | sample TARA_R100001143 | Tara Oceans TARA_R100001143 (sample SAMEA2621300) | marine metagenome | biome: marine biome (ENVO:00000447); feature: mesopelagic zone (ENVO:00000213); material: "saline water (ENVO:00002010), including plankton (ENVO:xxxxxxxx)" | depth 800 m | reverse complement strand
GGCTGAGGGTAAGTTGTCGAGTGCGATCGCTTTTTCAAGATCAGAATGAGCGTTTTCTGGCTCATCCTTATTAAGATGAGCATAACCCCTCAGATTGTAGAGCCGACCGTCTTCAGGGTCCAATTCGATAGCTTTGTTAAGCGATTTGATACTGGCATCCCACTGATTTAATTTTTGCATCACTTCCGCTTCCAGGGTAAATCCCTCCGGTGCTTTTGGATTTAGTTTTTGAAGATCTCTGGCCATATCCAGGCTTCTATCCAAATCCTTCTCATGAAGCAGCTCATAGCCCTGTTTATGTTTCTCTTCAAAACTCATTCTCTATCCTCTTTTTTCGATTTTTCAGTTATATCCTCATACTCAGCCTCTTCAATTTCATCCAGTCTGGGTTTTCCATTCGGATTAGAATCGGAATTTCCACGATTCTGAAAATTACCGAAATGGAAACGAATAGAGGATCGTTTTTTTCGTTTAGGGCCTTGTATCAATCTGATCACAAGGTATATAAATAAAATGATGAGTAGCCAACGTAACATTAATTCGGGATAATTTGAATGTGAGTATTACTTCTTATGGGTTGGTCAAATATTTGTTCTTCAATATAAGAGAGATGACTTGGATTATTTACGAAATCTATTTCAGTTGCATTAATGATGATCAGCGGTGCTTTGGTATAGTGATAAAAATAGTGATTATAGGCATCACAAAGCTCCTGCAAATAGTCCGGGGTAATGTGTTTCTCATAATCGCGCCCCCGGTCATAGATGTTGTTCATCAATCGAGACACTGTACTCTGAAGATAAATAACCAAATCGGGTTTTGCAGAAATTCCTGCCATGATTCCAAAAATATTGTCATAAAGAGCGATTTCATCATCATCTAAGTTAAGCCTGGCAAATATTCTGTCCTTTTCGAAAATGTAGTCGGATATGACAAACTGATCAAACAGATCCGGGGTTGTCATCTCTTGCTGCTGTTTAAATCGACTTGCCAGAAAAGCCAACTGTGTCTGAAATGCATAACGTTTTCTGTCCTCATAAAATTTCGGTAGAAACGGATTCTCCTCAAACTGTTCCAGTACGAGCCGTGCACCGTTTCGTTCAGAGAGGGCTCTCGCAAGGGATGTTTTACCGGCACCGATCACGCCTTCAATGGCTATAAAGTCAAATTGATTTGGCATTCGCTATAATAATTTGTGATGACCTAAGATAAAAACAATTTACCATCTATCATTCGTTTTCTGAAGTTCCATTTCGGGAGCGTTCTTAATCAGCTCGTCTAAGGTAACATCAAACTTCGGATCCATCCAGCCTCTATCAATTTCCTTCATGGGAAGAAGAACAAAGAGTCGTTTGTGATATTCCGGGTGTGGGATGATTAATGAATCCTCTTCATGAACACGATTTCCAAAACGGATAATATCCATATCTAAAATACGCGGACCCCATCGAATGGGATTGGCATCCCTGCCGGAAAGCCGTTCAAATGCTTTTAATTTCCTGAGCAGATTAATGGGTGTTAACTGCGTCGTAATTTTTGCAGCAGTATTGAGAAAACTGTATTGAGCTCCGCCCACCGGTTCAGACTCCCAAACAGAGGCTTTATCTACAACAGAATCAGAAATTGAGTCCAGAAATAAACCGGCGCTGCGAATCATTTTAAGCCGGTCACCCAGATTACTGCCGATGGCGATGATTACCTCTTCCATACCATCGTAATTTCGGCATAAGCAGCCGGTGTTTTGATAGGAGGGTTCAACTTCCGGACTGTGATAGCAAGCTCTTTTACATGGGGTGAACGTTCGAAAAGATCATCACCAATCTTTTTGCAGAGAGTTTCAATCAGTTTTTCACTTTTACCGGCCAGAATCTTGCCGGCAACTTCTTCGACGATTTCATAGTTAAACGTCTGATCCAGGTCGTTATTCTCAATGGCGGATTTGAAATCACCTTTAGCAGTTGCATCTATTTCAAAAACATTTCCATCCTCTCGCTCCCGATCATAATAACCGTGAAGCCCCGAATATTTTAAGGATTTGATCGTGATTTTATCCAATGGATGTCTCCGTTTTAAGATTACCTAAAAATAGACATATCATAACTTGGAAACATGGAGAATATGTTTTCCTAAACAGAATAAGCTATCGGTGTAAGCGAATGGGATTTGTAAGGGTCAAGAAAGAACAGAGAACAATCCATGATTGAAGATAAGATCAGAGCGGTGACCATGAATTAGCAGAGAGTGCAGAGAGCTGTCTGTATGTGAATATCCACTGAATTGAGAGAACAAAGAAAAGCTGCAGTGAGGGATGAACTCGTCAGAGTGTAGCTACTTCAATTTTCTGTTCCAGCTCTTGCAACATGCGTTTGTGCTTCGGACTGGTGGATAATCGTTCTTCAACGGTTGAAATGGCGTGAATAACCGTTGAGTGATCCCGCCCGCCAAACTGGAGCCCAATGGTCTTCAGGCTTGATTTGGTATATTTTTTAGCGAGAAACATTGCAATCTGCCTGGCTTCAACAATCTCCTGTTTCCGGGTTTTTTCCCGGACTTTATTTGTATCAATGCCGAAGTAATCACAAACATAATTTTGTATAAACTCGATGGATATCTGAGAATTTGAGCTTTTCACCATATCCTTCAAGACCGATTTTGCCATCAACAGGTCGATTTCATCGACATGTTTTAAAGATGCGGTAGCAAGCAGTTTAATCACAGCTCCTTCCAGGTCTCTAACATTAGATTTAAAATTATAGGCAATAAATTCGATAATCTCGGAGTCCAGAGTGATTCCATTGTCGTTCGCTTTTCTTTCCAGAATTGCGTAACGGGTTTCGAATTCAGGTATCTGTAGATCTGCACTAAGGCCCCAGCTGAATCGGGAGATCAATCGCTCTTCGATATCCGGGATATCTTTAGGGGGCCGGTCACTGCTTAAGATGATCTGCTTCCCATCCTGATGCAAAGCATTAAAAATATGGAAAAACTCCTCCTGTGTTTTCTCCTTCCCGCTAAAGAACTGGATATCATCCACAATCAGGACATCGATATTTCTGTAGAACAGAGAAAATTCGCTTGCCCTATTGTTTCGAATGGCCTGTACAAATTCATTGGTAAAAGTTTCTGAAGAGACATAAAGAACAGACTGTTCATCTCCATACATCTGTTTTACTTTATTGCCGATACTCTGAATTAAATGAGTTTTCCCGAGTCCGGTACCCCCATAAACAAAAAGTGGGTTAAAGGAATTTTTTCCGGGGTTATCTGCAATAGCCATCGCAGCTGAACGAGCCAGACGATTGCAATCCCCTTCAATATACCTCTCAAATACATAGTTGTTATTCAGATTTGAGTCGATATTCATTTTGCGAATTCCCGGAATCACAAAAGGATTTTCAATTTTACCGGGATGGTAGTCGGAGAAGGTGTTCATCTCCTGAGGTTTTGCAGGCGGCATGGGTCTTTGAGGAAGACGGATTGACCTGTTTTCTTCCAGCCGGTCTGATCTTTCTACCAGAACTGAATATTCAAGTTTTCCGTCTGAACCGATCACTTTTGCAATGGTAGATCGGAGCATATTATAGTAGTGCTCTTCGAGCCATTCGTACCAAAACTGACTGGGTACCTGAATGGTTAGTGTGTCCCCTTCCAACCTGAGAGGTTTGATAGGCTCAAACCACGACTTATATTTTTGATAGCTGATGTTGTCTTGGATTATCTCCAGGCACTCATTCCAGGCATTTTCAGCAGTCAGATTATTCAATGTAAGATGCCTCCAGAAACATATTTTTTTATTCTACTTCCCGCTTGGTTATCCACAACTGATAAAGCAGCGGTTCTTTATTCTCGAACCAAAATGAGAATTTCTGAGTCACAAATCAAAATTATTTTTCCATCTTTTATGAAAGTTATCCACATTTCCTAAAAATCTATAATTAATTGTTAGACAATGAGTTAACAAATTTTAAATAAACTTGTAATATTCTCCTTGACACCGCTTAACAATGCCTTAACACCGATTTTAGTTTGAGGTAAAACGATCATTTTTAAATAAAAAACTTTTCCACAAGTTATCCACATAATTGCAGGTTCTTTTTTCTCTGATTTAAGCGAGGGGAAAACTGTTAATAAATTTGGTTAAGTATTGCTTGAACCTTTATCAGAGGCAATAACAAATCTCTTGTTGCCATCCAGATCATTTAGCAGTGAAATTTCGCTAAAAAAATCTTCTGCAATTTGAGCAACTTTTTCTGCAGTTTTGTCATTGCATTCAAGGAAAAGTTTTGCATTTGATTCGGATGCAAACTGCAGGATATTTTTGTAGAGATGAAGCGGGTTGTCATAGAAGAGTGCGAGATGAGGTTCATACTCAAGAACCTGTTTATGCATCTCTTTTTTTTCAGTCATTGTAATGTATGGAGGGTTGGAAATCACGATGTCCCAACGGCCACTTAATTGTTCCTGAAGATTTTCAATATTTGCTTTCTGAAAGGTCACATCAACCGAGTTTGATTGCGCGTTCTCTCTCGCTAATTGTAAGGCCGCTTCTGATATATCGATCCCGGTACACTCCCATTTGGGCCTGTTCTTTTTAATGGCAATCGGTATGCACCCGCTGCCGGTGCCAAGATCAATAATTTTGAGGGGTCGATCAGAAATGGATTGTGTCTGTTCAAACAGCAAGTCTACAAGTTGTTCCGTTTCAATCCTTGGAATTAATACATCCGGACTCACTGCAATAGTCGCATTCATAAATTGAGTGGATCCGGTGATATGCTGAAGTGGCTCATGTTTTGCCCTTCTCTGAATGAGAGGCCGAAGCAGTTCCAGCTCATCGGAAGATAGAGGCCTGTCGAACTGTAAATAGAGATCCAGCCGTTTTACCGCCAACGTTTCAGCGAGCAGCCACTCAATACTCAGCCGGGGATCCTGAACATCCCTTTTGACAAAATAATCGGTTGCCCATTCAAGCATAGACAAAACAGTCCACACTCTCTCTTCTGTACTCATAATGGTGAGAAGTAAAATCTAATCCTTGTCCTTTCCCTCATCCGGATTTTCTTCTTCATCTTCTTTTTTGTCTACTTCTTCTTGAAGAGATAATCCAAAACGCTTGGAATAATCCATGATAAAGTCGATCACAACCGATTCGATATTTTTTTCTTCTGATAGTGAGCTTCCCCGAAAGCCCATCCTGCCACCGGCCTTTTTCATTTCTATTCGATTGTAACTGTTCGTACATTCGATAATACAGGTCAGTGTAATGGTTGCATTCAGCTGTTTTTCATATTGTTCATATACAGCCACAAAAATTTCATCATCACCTGTAGATGATTTATACTCATAGAGAAATTTAGGCTCACTCTGCTCAAAAAGCTTGGCAGGTAATCGTCTTAATGTCTGATTGGGTCCGTAAAGCAAATATTTTGTCACTGTACTCATAGTGATAGATACGATTTTTTATGTAGTTTTAAAGGGCAAAATTCTGCCTGAATAAACGTTTTAATACAACAATAATCAAATAGAGTTTCTAAGAATTTATTTAAATAATAAAACTGTCTCTATAAATAACCTACTTTTATACAATTCAGCATAGATTATATTCGTTACCTATTCGAATCGAACAAAATTTAAATAGATGAAAAAAATACTTTTTTATATAGGCGCATTCGCATTTAGTTCAACACTCCTTTTTTCTGCACCCGTTTATGGGCAGATTACCGAACCGGAAGTTGAAAGGCTTGAAAGAAGTTCCACCACATTGAGCGATCACTACAAAAGAGGGATTGGAATAAATTTTGTTATGAATAATTTTGGATTTGGACTGGGTGGTGAGTACCGACGAATTATTGCACCCCAATCTGAACTCACAGCATCTTTGCGGATTACCGGTTTGAGAGATGCAAGCGAGCAAACCTTTACAGATTTTTTCTTTGGACAACAGGTCATACCCAATAAATATCAACGGGGGATTGCAATCCCTTTGATGCTTGGAATGAGAAAAAGAGTCTTTGCAGACGGCATTCAAAATGATTTCAGGTTTTTTGTGAGCGCATCCATGGGTCCGGCCGCTACATTTACCTATCCCTATTTTGATGATATTAATAACAATGGCTACAGAGAGCAATTTCAGGACTTTTTTGAACCGGTTAACGATATTTTTACCGGAATCAGTGAAGGTGACTGGCAATTTGGAGCTGCCGGTGAATTTAAGATTGCACTCGATATTGGGGAAAATTTTACCAGCATGAACAGCATTGAATTCGGTTATTTTTTCTACTATTACCCGGATGGAGTTCAAATCATGATGCCCAACCAGCCCGTTATCAGAAGCAATGTGGCACCGGGAGAGAGTCCATTTGTCATTATTGACGGAGAGCTCGCATTGGAACCGTTTTTTGAAGCTCAAAAATTCTTTGGTTCCCCTCAAATTACGTTCACATTCGGATGGTTAAAATAATCCGGCCTCCCTCTTTATAAATCACTGACTTATCTTCAGGCATTGGAACCGATTCAAACGGGAGAGATTTGATACGAATACCCGTAAGCCTCGAATCGATAAATTTTTAATAATAGAGCGGCCTTCGATTCAATGAGTATCCGCTATCATAAAAAGATGGTCAGGTTCAACGGTTTTTTTTTATGGTAACCGGATTAAGCAGTACCTTTAAGGTATGTATTTCGTCAGGATTGATTTACATTTAATCTGTTTAGTGATCTGTTATCGATCGAAATCTATTCGTTGATGTTCACTCAACAATCCGGGCACCTCAATAAAATGAGAAGAGGGGTCTTTTACTTGGGATTACATAATAATCGTACTTTCTAACAACACAATAAAAAAACTTATGAGTTTAATAGAAGATATTCACGCCAGACAAATTTTAGATTCAAGGGGCAATCCCACTGTAGAAGTGGATGTAACACTCACCAATGGCATCGTTGGGCGTGCTGCCGTGCCATCAGGTGCTTCAACCGGAGAACATGAAGCCGTAGAGCTGCGTGATGAAGATAGCAGTTATTTTCTGGGAAAAAGTGTTAAAAAAGCAGTTGAGAATGTAAATGGATTGATCACGGATGAACTGCTCGGGTTCCCTGTAACGCTGCAGACCGAAATTGACCAAACCATGATTCAGTTAGATGGAACACCCAACAAATCAAAATTGGGAGCCAATGCCATTTTAGGAGTTTCCATGGCAGTCGCAAAAGCAGCAGCGATCTCATGCGGCCTCCCGTTATGGAGATATCTTGGAGGCGTAAATGCAAAAGTTCTTCCACTACCGATGATGAATATCATAAATGGGGGTTCTCATGCAGATAACAATGTGGATCCGCAAGAATTTATGATTATGCCGGCCGGTGCAGAAAATTATAGTCAGGCCGTACAAATGGGTGCAGAGATTTTCCACAATTTGAAAAAAGTTCTCGCCTCAAAAGGGTATAGCACCGCTGTAGGCGATGAAGGTGGTTTTGCTCCGAATTTAAAATCCAATGAAGAAGCCATTGAAGTTATTTTAACGGCGATCGAAAAAGCCGGATACGTTCCCGGTGAAGAGATCCTGTTGGCACTCGATCCGGCCGCAGCTGAGTTCTACGGCAAAGAAAAAGGAATCTATGAGTTTAAATGGAGCGACGGATCCAAAAGAGATGCTGACGGAATGGTTGAGTATTGGTCAAATTGGGTTGAAAAATATCCGATTATCTCTATTGAAGATGGATTGGATGAAAATGACTGGGACGGATGGAAAACACTGACCGATGCAATTGGCAGCAAGGTGCAACTGGTAGGTGATGATCTGTTTGTTACCAATACCACCCGACTCGCAGAAGGGATTAAAAAAGGGATTGCCAATTCAATTTTGATTAAGGTAAATCAAATCGGTAGTCTCACAGAAACGCTTGATGCGATTGAAATGGCTCATAAAAATGGTTATACAGCCGTTATTTCACACAGATCCGGCGAGACAGAGGATACAACGATCGCTGACATAGCCGTGGCAACCAATGCCGGTCAAATTAAGACAGGCTCCATGAGCCGAACCGACCGAATCGCCAAATACAATCAACTCCTCAGAATTGAAGAAGAGTTGGGCGAAAGCGCTCTGTTTCTGGGACGAGATGTATTCGGGCTGTAATCATACAGACTCTTTGATACGGGCCGTGATCTTTAATGGATCCGGCCCGATTTTTATTAAATAAGACATGCGAATCAATCGGCTTAAACTTCTGAATTTCAGAAATCACGAAGAGACAGAAATTGAGTTTGCCCCACATCTCAATTTAATTACGGGCCCCAACGGGTCCGGTAAAACGAATCTGATTGACGCCATTCACTATCTCTGCATGACCCGCAGTTTTGTAGCTTCCAGTGATCAATACATCGCACATCATGATCATAAGTATTTTATGATCAATGGACATTTTGAGGGGGAAATCAGGCCGGAATTTAAAATCAGCTGCAGTTACTCCAGAGGAGAAGGGAAAAAAATCTTTGTGAATGATAGCCCGGTAGACCGATTTTCTGATTTGATTGGAATGGTACCGGTTGTTGTTTTAAGTCCGGAAGATCTTAAGCTTACCAGCGAGGGTCCGGTCGAGAGAAGGTCATTTTTGGATAGTATGATCAGTCAGATCTCTCCGGCCTATTTGAGAGATCTTATTGAGTATCGAAAAATCCGAAGACAACGGAACCGGTTGCTGCAAGAGTTTAATGGGAGCTTATCTATGCTTCAAACTCATCTGGAACCCTGGAATATTCAGCTCATTAACAAAGGATCTTCAATTATTTATAAACGAGCTGAGGTGCTAAACAGATTTATTGATTATCTGGCCCTTCAGTACCAAACAATCACCGGTTTAAAGCTGAAACCTTCACTTCGCTATCAAAGTATATCCGAGCAGTTGGGTTCTGAAGAGGAGATTCGGGAGGAGTTTACTCGTCAGATTGAGAAAAATTTTGAAAAAGAGGCGGAGCGGGAGCAGACACTCATAGGCCCTCACAGAGATGAGATTGTCTTCTATTTAGGGGATATGGAACTTCGAAATTTTGGCTCTCAGGGTCAACATCGACTCTTTTCAATGGCTTTGAAAATGGGACAACTTTTTTATTATTTGGATGAGTTGGATGATCTTCCGATTCTGTTACTGGATGATGTGTTCGGCAACTTGGATCAACAGAAGATTGATGTCATTACAGAAACACTGACAAAACACTCCGGACAAACATTTATAACATCTGCTTCTGAACGCCCGTTTGATAAACAACAGTATCAAAATATAGAACAGAACCGTTGGTTTACGGTTCTGGAATCCAATGTGAAACAAAAATTCTGATATGGCATTTGGCAGAAAACCGAAAGCGATGAATGAACTTCTCAATGAGTTCATGAAGAAAGTTCCCCAGCAAGCCGAGCTGAAGAGAGGGATGGTGCTGCACCTGTATCCGGAAGTCGTGGGCGAGCAAATTGCAGCGGCAACGACTCAAGTACGATTTGAACAGTCAAAACTTATCGTAACGGTTAACAGTGATGCCTGGCGGTTTGAACTTCATGCAAATCGATTTTCCATAGCCAAAAAACTCAATGAAAAAGTTGGGAGTAAAGTAGTCAAAGAAATAATTGTGCGGACATGACCCAAATATGTTTATTTTCTGAGTAATGGAATTCTTAAACTTTATATCAGAACGAATTAAGTCCTTTTTTTCGATGGATACTGCATCCAAACCGGATGCTGCAGATAGCAGTTATTTTGAGAAAAGGGAAAAGATCATCGCTTTTAGTGTGGCGATCTTTTTTGCACTCTGTTTATGGTTTATCGTGAATTTGAGTCGTGATTTTAATGTCACCATTGAAGTGCCAATCGTTCTTTCAAATTTACCGTCGGATGTAACGGTGAGCAGTGATATTCCGGAAACAGCTTCAGTGGTGCTTACCGGTGAAGGATGGAATTTAATTTCAGTTTACACCAATCCTCCCCGGGTGTTGATAAATGCAGAATCCGATGATGTAAATTTAGCTGAACAGCTTAGAAGCCAGGTGAGTAGTTTTTCAAATTTAAATATTGTTCAGGTTCGGCCTACTCAACTTTATATTCAAAAGGAGAGGAGGGTGAGCAGAAAACTCCCCGTCCGGAACAGGATAAATGTCCGTCTTGCAGATCAATTTGGCATGTTAAGTGATCCAATCTTATCGCCGGATAGTATAACCGTTATCGGTGCCGAGTCTGTTTTGGATTCACTGGAATATTGGGATACAGCCGAAACGGAGTTTACAAATATCAACGAGTCAGTAAATAGAATTGTTCAATTACAATCAATGTCAGGAGTTTCACTGGAGCCATCGACAGTCGTCTTATCACTGGATGTAGCTGAATTTACAGAGGCTGAAATTCGGGTGCCGGTTCGTACAAGAAATCTGCCGAGTGGCAGAGCGGTAAGCTATAATCCATCTTCGATTATGGTTCGGTATGATGTCCCGCTTCAACAGTTTTCTGAAGTGCAGGGGGTTCGACTGTTTAACGCTTATGTTGATTACTCACTGATAGAAGAGGACGACCTGGGCACAATCGCACCGGATGTAGAGATCGTTGAAAACGATTATAACGTTCGCCTCCGCAGTTTTCAGCCCCCTCGTGTATCCTATTTTAGAATTGTTCCGGAATAGTGATGTGATAGGGTTATCCATCATCTTCTTGTAATTGCTTAAATGGGTCAATTACACGCTCTACTTCTTTTGAATCGGGGAAAAAGGAGAGGATTTTGAGTAATACCTCGTCTACCAGCACATCCGGGCAGGAGGCGCCGGATGTCAATGCGATTCTCAATGGTTTGTTTTCTAACGGCAGCCAGTTATTGGTTTCAACTACCTCTTTCTTCCATTGATTGAAATGCTGAATTTTTTCAGGTGAATCAAATTCGCCCGCATCTCTCACATGATAAGAGGGACATTGATGTTCCAAAATTTCAACCAGATGCATCGTATTAGAGGAGTTATAGCCGCCAACAATAATGGCAAGATCGGGCTTGGCATCAGACAGGGCATAGGTTGCCGACTGGTTCTCATTGGTTGCATAACAGAGTGTATCGCTCGTGTCGGCAAAATGATTTTGAACCTCTTCATCCCCAAATTTTTCTGATGCAGCCTGCTTTAAAATCTTCATAACTTCTTCGGTTTCAGTGGCAAGCATAGTCGTCTGATTGATCACCCCAAATTGTTCCAAATCTTTTAAAGGGTTAAATCCTTCAGTGCTTTTATGTCCAAAAAAAGTGTCAAAATCTTCGAGTGGACGCTTGCCGGTCATGATATCAGCCAATATATGCGCTTCTTCGGTATTTAAAACAACAACAACCGAGGAGTGGTTGGCGCTATGAGAGAATGTCGCACGCGTCTCTTCATGCGCAAATTTTCCATGAACAACCAGGCTGTATCCTTTTTTACCCAACTGATTTCCCCGATTCCACACCTTTTCAACGAATGGACAGGTCGTATTATATTGATAGGGATTGATTCCTTTTGCCTTCAGTTTCTCTTCAATCTCGAGGGTCGTTCCAAATGCCGGAACAATCACGATATCATCGGATGTGAGCGAATCAAAGGGTATTCGTTCGGATCCGTCCGTTTCATAAAGAAATTTTACGCCACGTTTTATTAAATCTTCATTTACGGTTGGATTGTGAATCATTTCACTTAATAAAAAGATTCGTTTCCCGGGGTTTTCTTCAACCGTTCGATAGGCAATATCAATTGCATTTTCAACTCCATAACAGAATCCGAAATGACGGGGAATCAGAAATGTAACCGGCCCAAAATCGAGCTCTGTTGGACTCAAATCCTTCTTTCTGGGATCTGTAATTTTTTTTGCCTCCTTTACATTCCGAATGATCGGTGATAGATACATTTCAGGAATATCGAATGTTTTGCGTGCCATCTGTTACGGTTTGAATATGCTGAGCATTTAATAATAAAGTCGGACGGTAAAGATACAAAGTTATTCAAAGAAACACGCAGTCAGATGGTTTGGTTCATAGGTTGACTGAGAAATTGTATAAAATCCAAACTTTATCCGTACCTTTAACTCTTCAATAATGATGTTTTATCCATCCGGTTCCGATATAGCCTCGATACAGTTCAGTAAATTCACTTCTGATATTTAGGTCAACGCGCTTTTGGAGGGAATCTCCCTTAACAATACAAGAGCAGAAAGACGCGCGTGGATTTCAACAATTTTCAAATAACTTAATTTTATTCAATGAATGAATCTTCATTTTCAGAGCTGAATATTCAGCCTGAAATTTTAAAAGCAATACAAGAAATGGGCTTCGAAGCCCCTACATCTATTCAGGAAAGCTGTATTCCACTCATTTTATCCGGGGTGGATCTGGTTGGACAAGCACAAACCGGTACCGGGAAAACTGCAGCATTCGGTATTCCGGCAATTCAGAAAGCCAATCGCGGTTCAAAAGCTCCAAGTGTACTGATTTTATGTCCAACAAGAGAGCTGGCCATACAGGTTACCGGCGAGCTGATCAAACTGGCTAAATACACAGACGGCATCTTTACCGTGCCCGTTTATGGCGGGCAGCCGATCAGCAGACAACTAACCGCCCTCAAAAAGGGTGCACAAATTGTAGTAGGGACACCGGGCAGGGTTATTGATCACCTGAAACGCGGTACACTCAAACTGGGAGCCCTGGAGATGGTCGTACTCGATGAGGCGGATGAGATGTTGAACATGGGATTCCGTGAGGATCTCGAGGAAATATTGAGCTTCAGCAAAGGGAAATCTCAAACAGTAATGTTTTCTGCTACGGTTCCGAAAGCGATTCAAAACATCATGAAAAAATGGATGGAAAATCCGGAGATGGTGAAAGTTGAAGGCCGTGCTGAAACAGCGGCAGGTGTTGATCAGTACTTCATGGAAGTTCGTGATTCCATGAGAACTGAAGCGGTATCCCGTGTGATGGACATGGCTAACTTTAAGCTGGCTCTCATTTTCTGTAACACAAAAAGAATGTGCGACTCACTCGTTCAGGAACTTCAATCCAGAGGGTACTCCTCAGACGCACTTCATGGCGATATGCGTCAGCAGGTGCGTGATAAAGTGATGAACAAATTCAGAAACGGTCAAATTGATATGCTGGTTGCAACGGATGTTGCCGCCCGTGGACTCGATGTAGATGAGATTGATGTGGTATTTAATTATGATATCCCCAACGATCCGGAGTACTATGTGCATCGTATCGGCCGAACAGCCCGTGCCGGAAGATCCGGAATGGCGATTACATTCACGTCCGGACGGAAGAAGAAACAGATTCGTTTTATTGAAAAAATGATTCGTACGGAATTAAAACCTCTTCCGATGCCATCCACAAAAGAAGTACAGCTTTCTAAAATGGATCATCATATAGAAGATCTGTTGGAAACTCTGGAATCCGGCGGACTTCGTGAGTATATCGATCAGCTGGAACCTTTAGCTGATGGACATTTTACTCCGATTGAGATGGCCGCAGCCCTTTTAAAAATGAGAATAGAAAGATCGTAGTTTTAGATAATGAGTTGTGAGTTTATAAACTCACAACTCTATTATATTAATCATTCCCTACAAAAAAGATGGCGTTCGCCATCATCAATTTCCCATTCTCCCAGAATCCCCTGAAGAGAGGATTATCAACAAAATAGACTACATTTCCGGATCCGTGTCTCTGCGCACCAAAAGAGAGACTCTCCTCCAGCTGCTCCAGCGCCCGGTAACCGGCAAAACCACTCAGATGAGCATCACCCTGAACGGTACCCACATTCCAGCCGGAATCTAAATAGCTATATGCGGACGCGTCTGTTTTGAGAGAATGATAGAGCTCGTCATAACCGAATGCCAGCGGGTGAGTATCATCCACCGCTACCTTAAAAACAGATCCAAAAACGATGGAGCTGATGCTTCTGCGATCTCTGTCGCCATAAGGCAGTAATTTCTCTTCATTAGTCGGTTCTTCATCTGAAGTGACTTTTCTTTGCAATTGAAATCCATCTCTTGAGGCCAAAATACGGTTGGCCTGGCCAAATGCAATCAGTGTGCCGCCATCTCGTGTCCACGCACTTATCTTCTCAATTGCGGAATCCGTTAAAATACCGCTATAAGACCCCGAAGGAAGCACTAATACATTGTAAGAGTCCAGGTCTGTACGCATCAAATGGTTCGTATGTATAAGTGTAACCGGATATTTTAATTGATGATCAAAGAAGTGCCAGATTTCACCTGCATTTAATGAGGATGTACCCTCGCCAAGTAGCAATGCAACTTTAGGTTCTGTAATGAGACTTAAATTGGAAGAGCCAAAATCTGATCCCGAGGTTACAAATCCAGTGGAAGCACCATGCAGGGAACGGCCATATTTTTCAGCGGCTTCCATGATAATCCGATTAAAATCCGGCCCCAAATTTTGATTGTTTTCACGAGGTATCATCAGAGTACCCCTGTCAAAAGTCTCACCGTCAATTTGAAATGGAATTTGTGAAAAACGACTGCGAACCCCTTTTTGAGTTATGTCAGCAAGAAACCGTGCATCATCCATCGATTCCCAACGCGCAAGATAAGCATATGGGTTGGCCGACCCGGTAAATGTGCTCTCCCGAAATGTATCAGCTGAAATAGTACCTTCCGGATTGATTCTGGACTCAAGAGCGTACCCATCTAACCCAAATCGATAGTGAGCTTCCCATGCAGTCAGATCATAGGTTAACGAATCCGAAATTTCCGGGTTTGGCTCAAAGAATACCCGAACCAGATTGCCCTGTGGCTGATAGGCTGAGATGATTATATCATCGGCTTCAATAGATACCCGTTCTGTTGCACCGTTTGAGAAGTTAAATCCATTTGTATTTCTTCCGGAACCGGCTGTACCATAAACGATTTGCTGATTATCAAGAGTTTTCAGCAGACTGTAGATTTTATCCTTGTTATTATCGGCTTTTACAACAAATGTTTTGTATTTACCCGTGGGATTTGAAGCTGAAATTTCAAAAAAGTTTCCAAACTCAGATATCATTCGTTCTGAATGCATGGATGCAATTTCAACGGTTGACATCCCGGTTGTATGATGCTGCAAGAGCCGGTGAGCCAACGTTAATGTGTCACCTTCGGCTCTTTCAACTCCTAAACCGGACAGGCTGTGACCGGGCATCTCATAAGTCATGCCAATGGCCCCGTGAAAAGTGGGCCATGTATCCCCAAAACTGGGATAAAACAGATCAAAACGTTCCCGGGTGAAGAAAAGCCAGCTCTCTTCATCAAAATATTGAATATGATTTTTCCCAATCATGGTCTGAAATTCTCTTTGCCAGTCTGTGATTGCATGATGAAAAGGCTCTGCTGCAGGAGCAAAATAATAGGGTGAGTTATATCCCTGTTCATGATAATCGACATGGATATGAGGAAACCACTGTTTGTAAATCTCATATCTCAATTTTGACTCTTTTTGTACCTGCCACGCCCAGTCACGATTCAGATCAAACATATAGTGATTGGATCGCCCCCCCGGCCAGGGTTCATGATGCTCACGAGCTTCAATTTTCGGATTTACTTCAGTCCCCTTCATCTGCTTATACCAGGTTACATAACGCTCCCTGCCATCCGGATTAATCATTGGATCCATGATCACCACTGTATTTTCCAGCCAGCCTTTCGATTCCTGATTGTCAGGACGTACCAGCTCATAAAGTGTTCTCATCGAAGCTTCACTGCTGGAAGTTTCATTGCCGTGTATATTGTAACTTAACCAGACGATACCTTTCTGATTGGCAGTAGGAGTGCCCTCTTCCAGGCCGGTCAACCTTAGATTGTTGATTCGGATCTCTTCAATATTTTCATGGTTTTCCGGTGAAGTGACAATCAAATAGACCAAATCCCGATTTTCGTTTGTTGTCCCGTAATGATGAATTGTTACATATTCCGACTCCTCTGCAACATGACTCACATAATTCAGCACATTATGATGCTGGGTCCATCGCTCCCCAAGTTCATATCCTAAATATTGATCGGGAGATTGAAGTTGAGCCATTGCGGGCAGTGAGAGCATGAGCGAAAATGCAAAACAGAAAAGCAATTTGATCTTTTTATTCATAAGATGTCTTATAGATTATTCAGCTGTTATGGAAGTCATAACTTAATCAAAACCGATATTTGCTAAAAGTGCCAATCGTTAAAAATCATATATTCCGGATTATTCAGATTTTTATCATCCTGATCCTGTTGCCGGGCAGTGGATTGGCATTTCAAGACGAATCTGTCAGGTTTACAATTTTGCATACAAATGATGAACATTCACACCTGATTCCCCATCCGGCGATCGACGACCATCCACAGTTGAGTAACTCGGCCCAAGGGGGGTATGCCCGACTTGCAAGCGCCATCAAACAGATCAAAAGAGAGAAAGAAGGAATAGAAGAGCCTGTACTTGTTTTATCGGGCGGTGATATTCTCGGCGGACCTGCATTTGGTTGGTTACCACTCAAGGATGGGGTAGCTGCAGAAATGAAACTCTTTCAAATGATCGGTTATGATGCAATCACGATTGGAAATCACGAATTTGACTACGGTTCGTATCAGTATGCCGATTATCTGAGAGCTGCCGGTTACCCCGATGCTCATTCCAGAACGGTACTCCTTGGAGCCAATACCAAACCGCCGTCAGATCACCCGCTTGCTGAAATGGACATTCGCAGTCATTTCATTAAAGAGCTTCCAAACGGCCTTAAAATTGGTATTTTCGGTTTGATTGGAAATGATGCTATCAACAAAACGGCTTCATCGGAACCGGTCGAATTTGATGATCCGATTGAAAGTGCACGGATCGCAGTACAGGAGCTGATGGATAGCGGCGCGGATATTATCATTGCATTGACACATTCGGGTGTGCCGGAAGACAGAGCACTGGCAAGTGCAGTGCCTGAGATTGATATAATTGTCGGCGGACACACTCACACATCTCTTTTTGAACCGATCAAAGTGGGGAATACAGTGATCGTTCAGGCCGGCAGCTATCTCAGTTATTTGGGAGTTCTGGAACTGGAGTGGAATCGGGAAGAGGGAAGCTTAAAAGTGATGAATACTGAGTCGGGCAGAGCTTTCCTAAAACCGCTGGACTCCGGTGTTGAACCGGATGAAGAAGTTGCCTCAGAAGTATTGAGATACACCTCAATGCTCAATGAGTGGGTTGTTGATTTATCAGATGGTAGGATTACCGATATTCGTCAGCCCATTGCAACATCCTCATTTACAATTTCCGGTGGAAGGGTGATGAGTGAAACACCGGTTGGGAATTATATCACGGATGCCATGAAATGGGCCGCTGAAAAGGCAACCGGCAATCGGGTGGATATTGCTGTTCAGGCGAGTGGTGCCATTCGTGCTGAAATAAAGCCGGGTGTTGAAGAGTGGTCGGCCGGACAAATTTCATTCTACGACCTGATTATGTCAACAGGACTGGGTTCGGGGGAGGATGGAAATCCCGGTTATCCATTGGTTTCGGTTTATATGACGGGTGCTGATATCCGAAAATCAATTGAAGTTTCATTACTTCTCTCACAATTAAGGGATAATGCGTACTTCCTCCAATATTCCGGTTTGAGGGCGGCTTATGACCCCAATCGATCTATTCTTTTCACAATCCCTTTCATAGATAAACCGATTCCTACATACAGAGGGGTGCTGACCGCAGAACTTGATGTGGGCAGTGGGGTGTATCGCTCTATCGATAACGACAGTGATGAACTTTTTCACGTTGTGACAGACCGCTATGTAGCTGGGTTTCTGCCGTTGGTCGGAGAAATCCTGCCAAAGTTGAATATCATATTAAGAGATCAGGAAGGGAATCCGGTGGACCTGGATGAGCGAGTGATTCATGAAGGTAACAATGAACTAAAGGTGTGGCAGGCGGTTTTAAACTATACACTTTCTCACCAAGTGAGGGAAGCAGATCTGCCGGAAATACCCCTGCGATATGAGTCGACGGAAAATCGGTTGAGGATTGTTCCCACCCTGCCGCTTTGGGTCTGGCCGGTTGCCATTTTTAGTGTGATTGTGGCGGTGATTATTTTTCTATTCAGACGATAGTTTATAAGGGTAGCCGGAGAAGTGAAAAGTGAAAAGTTAGAAGTAAAAAGTGATTTTAGTGCAGTAATTTTGCCGGAAACGATGTGGATTCGACCTAGTAGAGATGGCAAAACGCAGAAGGCAGAAGGCAGAAGGCAGAAGGCAGAAGGCTCAACTACGCTGAAGCTACGTAGAGCAGGCGGATGTGAAAAGTTAGACACATTCACAATTGAGTTATCCTATGTTTGTCTTGTTCAGTTTAAAGTCAGATTATTGGACTTTAAACGAAGGTTGTGGAAGGGCAGGTAACCAGTCATGCGTCATCCTATGTTTGTCTTATACAGTTTAAAGTCTGAT
>TARA_R100001143_G_C3360851_1_pt1 | contig 18492 bp, 13 predicted proteins | sample TARA_R100001143 | Tara Oceans TARA_R100001143 (sample SAMEA2621300) | marine metagenome | biome: marine biome (ENVO:00000447); feature: mesopelagic zone (ENVO:00000213); material: "saline water (ENVO:00002010), including plankton (ENVO:xxxxxxxx)" | depth 800 m | reverse complement strand
ATAGCCACGGCTCATCCACTCCGCTGAGTTCTGAAAATGCACCTCGTTCCACCCCATATGTGGCACCTTTAACTTCGGTTGATCCTCATTCTTCTGAAATTTTCTAAAATGACCCGGAATCAGGGATAAACCATCTAACTTTCCCTCTTCACTGCCCTCACATAACAGCTGCATTCCAAGGCAAATCCCCATAATTGGAGTGCTTTTTTCAGAAGCTATTTTCTGAATAAATTCAACCCAGCCTCCATCATTCAGTTTTTTCATTGCATAATCGTATGACCCTACACCCGGTAAAATCAATAAGTCCGGTTTGTTTTCCGAAATGATAGGTTCTGTCATTCTTTCAGAATCAAACCCGATTTTTTTCAACATATTCTGAATGCTGGCAATATTACCGAGGCCGATATCAATAATTTTTACTTCTGTTTGATTATTCATAACTCCATTTAATTAACAGGTCATCTAAGATCTTTCTCTCATTCTCAAAACACAATACAGACGCAGCATCATGGCTGTTTTTTTTGTATTTAAGTATCTCGTCGGCGTTAATATCTGATAAAGCTTTTGCCATAGATTCAACCGTGAACTCATCAGAAACCACTCCGCAATTGTAACCGTATACAACTTTTTTCATATCGGGTGACGGGCCAATAGCCACCATTAATCTTCCTTGTATAAACTCAAATAATTTATTGGGAAGGCAATGTTTCAAATTAAAAGTTGTCGGCTCTACATAAAACAAGCCAATATCATAATTATTCAGCGTTTCAACGATTTTTTCATAAGGCACCGGGTCAAGGATTCTTATTCTTGGATCATCTTGAATGAGATTTTTAAGCTCATTCATGTAGAAACGATCTCCTTTCAGATATAAATCCAATGTAAAACGATCATCCAGCCGTTTCACTGTTTCAATCATATTCTCAATTTGACGGTTCCTGTTAGCCATTCCATGATGAACGATCTTGAAATTGGATTCACTCACCGCTGCAGGTTGATAATCTGAAAAATTTGGGATGCTTTGAAAAACTTCCACATGAACATCAAAATCAGCTTCATATTGTTTCTTAAGCCCAAATGAAACCGTAAGTATCTGATCACATTGGTGAAGATAGTTCCGGCACAGTCGTAACCGTTCCGGTTTCTCAAACATTCTGAAAAAAAGGCTCTCTTCATTCTGACTTGGATAATATTCACGGGCATCAAAGATTATTTTTGCACCCTTTTTTAACAGAAAAGCAAGGGGTAATAAAAACAGATCTTGCACAACCAGGATATCGTACTCCTTCTCACTCAGCTTTCGATATAGATTATCAATTTCAAATCTTTTCTGAATGATCAGATCCGTTACTTTTTTGGAAGGAATAATAAAGGTAAATATCGGGGATAGTGACCAGAATTTCCTTACGATTCTGGACCAAAAGTCAAACCGAGCCTCCGGTAACTGAAAAAATTCAGAGATCTCATAACCAACCTCTTTACTGTGTGGATAACTTATTAGATCTGCCTTTAAACCTTTCTCTGTCAGAAACTGAATAAATCGTAACGGTCTCGGATCAGAGGAGGCATCTGTCAAGGTCATCACCAGAGCTCTTTTTAATTTTATTTTGGGCATTTTACTATTCAATCGGTCTTACCTGAATCTATTTAACCTTCTACAAACCCCGTCAATGATCCGATAAAATTTTGGGGCAAAAAACTCTGTACCATATTCATCATGTGGGATTGGAGGCTTGTGAATATAATTTTCAAATTGTTCAGGTTCCCATTCAAATTTTTTCAAAAAATAACCTGAATCAATTTCCCGTTCATTCTCATCTGAATAAGGGATGTTCTCAAGCAACTGTAAAGCGTCATCTCGTGACATATCACCTGTTAAAACAAGAGCGGAAAGATGATTTCTCCGTTTATCCACATTAAATTTTTCCGGCAAAATAATACCCTGATACAATCTCGTAAATATAGATTCATAATGTTTGTAGGGGTATGGTACATATCCATACTGACTGCTCAGCACTTCCAATGCTACAGATTTTTGATAATCAAGCAGATCTAAAAACCGATTCCATTGAATTTTCCGGATAAATGTATCAATGATAGAATCGACTGTACTGTAAATCGGAAATGATTTTAATGTGTAGCCTTTCCCAAAATTCTTCCAGATGTTTAAAATATTCTTTTTGTCATATTTATTAAATGCTGCCCATGAAGGCGGCATTTTTACCCCTTCCGTAGCTGTATTTGACCCTGAAATGATATATTTTACCCCGTATTTTCTGGCTTCCCGGTAATTAACTGCCACCAGCGCATTGTCTGTCAATAATTCGATATCAACTACATCAGCTTTGAAAAAGCTCTCCTGAAGATCCCTGAACTCATTCCAGTCAATAACATAGGTATATAAGTCAACGCCCAGTTTTTTTATCAATCGCTCTATATTGTTTTGGGCAAGTTCTGAATTCCATCCATTATCCATATGTACAGCCAAGGGTCTCAGGCCCATTTCGACTGCTTTCACCAATACCCATGAACTGTCTACTCCGCCGGAAACACCGACTATACAATCGTATGGTTTTCCTTTGCCTTTTTTCTTTATCTCATCAATGAGAATTTTCAGCTTTCCATTTTTTACATCTTGACTCTCATCCAGTATTGGTTTTGCCTTTGATATAAAATCATTACAGTAGTTGCAAAACCCTTGTTCATCAAATTGAATATCCGGTGCAGAAGTATCCATAACACATCTTTCACACTGACGGTATTCCCCGGAAATTTTCTCATTATCTAAAATAGTGTCATTCATTTACGACCACGCTATCTTCAACAATGAATATCTTACAGCTATTATCAAGCTGGTTTTGATTGAATATCCTCCTGATCGGCCCATTTTAACAAATTGAACAATCTCCATGGTAATTCAGTATCCAGGCGAATCGATGAATCATCTCCATCATGCATCCTGTTAAACACTTCATCATGATTTAGAAATCCAATCCGTTCCAAACTTTGAGCCAAAGATTTTTTCAACATATTATTCATCGGGAGCCTAAGACTTGGAGGTGTTTCATAACCGATTTTATCTTTTCTCTCTAATACTTCATTCGGAACGATACCACGCATTGCATGTCGAAATAAATGCTTGGTACGCCCCTCATTGGAAACCATAAAATGTTCGGGCATTCGCAACATAAATGAAACCAATTCAGCCGATAAAAATGGAACCCTATTCTCAATCGAACGAATCATTGCAGAACGGTCTGCTCCTTGCAGATGATGCTGACATCGCCGTTTACACACTTCATGGCGTAATCTGTATGCCAATGACCTACCGGGAAGGCTGTCTTCTTCAAAATCCCGATATGGCTTGGGCAGTTTAATATCCCCCTGAAAAAGGACATCATCAACCTCCTGACTCCTTAAATTACGTTTTAAAAGGTTAATCAATCGTGGGTTCATGTTTAGGCCTGTCCTAAGACCATATATCAATGAGCGTTTGACATCACTATTTTTCCTGCCGGGCCATTGACGCCATTGATTTAGAAATTGAATGGCATTCAAAAACTCTCTCTTCTCAATTAAACTGCGCACACGGTATTCCGGATATCCATCATATCCACAAACCGATTCATCTGCTCCGTGTCCCTCAAGCATCACCTTCATTCCGTGCTCTTTTGCCAGTTTATAGACACTAAACTCTGCATAAAAACTCATACCCCCCAGAGGTTCTCCTTGTGCAGCTAAAAATTCGTCAAGATCATTTAGAAAATCATCGGATGTGACAAATGTTTTATGGGCATCTGAATTAACATCATTATTTATAAGGTCAATCCATTTTTCTTCACTGACAACTGATCCTTTTGCAATGTAGCTGAAAGTATGGATCGGAAAATCAGGCTCAAGATGTCTGATTGAACAAACCACTGAGGATGAATCTATGCCACCAGAAAGTGCAGCTCCTAATGGAACATCACTTCTTAGCTGTCTTTTAACGGATTGGAGAAATAATTCACGGAATTCATCTGATGCACGCTCAAAATTTACATCATCTCTTTCTGTAATATCAGGCCAATACCACCTTTTTTCATCAATGGTGATATTTTCAGAACCCAAATCAACCCTTAAATAGGAACCCGGTAGAACTTTGTGTATACCACCAAAAAAAGTTGTCGATTCTTGATTGTGCTCACCATATAAAATATACTTTAAAGCATGATCCCGGTTTATGAACAGTCTGTCTGTAACGATTTCCCTGATCGCTTTTGGTTCAGAGCCAAAACAGAATTGATGATCTGTAGTATAATAGTATAGGGGTTTAATGCCGAATGCATCCCTTACGCAGTGAATCGTCTCATTTTTCCGGTCAAACATCACAAATGCAAACATGCCATCCAATCGGTCCAGACATTCTAAACCCCATTGTTGCCATGATACTAAGAGAACTTCACTGTCTGTTTCAGTTTGAAATACATGACCAATTTTTACCAGCTCAGCGCGAAGCTCCACATAATTGTAGATCTCTCCATTATAAACCATGGTATATCGACCATCTTCACTCTTCATGGGCTGATGTCCATTTTGAGTCAAATCAATGATTGATAGCCTCTTATGTCCAAGTGATAATCGTCCACCATTTTTAAAATCAATATGGTCGAGTCCCTGGTCATCAGGCCCCCTATGCTGAAGTGAACTTAAAGCAGCCTCAAGCCTTCGGGATAGGTTACGATCGGGTTGATGTGAAAAATTACCGAGTATGCCGCACATAATCTTTAAAGAAAATTCCTGTCAATTTAATTTTTTATCAGTGATGTATATAGATTCGTAATCTTTCCTAGAACTGTGCGTTTTGAAAATCTCTGCATAAAATCGGCACGAATCTTCTCGCTGTCATACGATTCAATATTATTTTTCATTTGTATCATCGCTTCGGCCAATTTAACCGGGTCTGAAACCGGGACCAGCAGTCCATTCATTTCATTTACAATCGATTCAGGCCCGCCGCATCGGGATGCAATCACCGGTTTGCCACAGGCGTTGGCCTCCACATAGACGATACCAAAAGATTCATGATGAGATGGAAGCACAAATGCATCACACCGATTCATATACTCCGGCACCTTATTACGGTCAATTTTACCTGCCCATGTGATTAACGAATCAACCTCAAGATCCACTGCCAATTCTTGAAAAAGTTCCCGATCAACCCCATTCCCAGCAATTACAAAGTTTACTTCCTCTTCTGCAGGATTCCATTCTTTAATCCCTCTAATTAAATCCTCGACACCCTTGGGTTTTTCAAGTGAACACAAAGTTAAAAATTGAAAGGGTATGTGTGGCTTCGGACTTTTTTTAGGTTGAAATACATCTTCATCTACAAAATTTGGAATTACATATCTGTTCTCATAACCGAAACTCTTCATTCTATCGGATAAGGCGTCACTTACAGGAATTAGTGCATCAGCGTGCTTTGCGGCTGTTTCCAATTCAGGTATAGGTTTGCCATCAACCATGTAACGATCAAAAGGAAAAGGTCCCATATGTTCGGTTATTACGTAGGGTATATCTAATATTTTACTGAGCCTGTAGGCAAGATAACCTCCCGGATAACAGACATGTGCATGAATCAGATCAATGGGGCCCAATTTTTCCTCTGCTAATCTGATATTTTTAAGATTTACATCCACTAATCGGTCAAAGTTACCCAGATACGGTATTTTTTCGGATATGTTTAAATAGGGGTTTGAAATGTAAAACACACCCTCTTTTTGGGTAAATGTATTTCGCTCGGCCCTGAAAAAACGAATAATTTTTTTAAATGCATCCGATGGCTGAAAAAAACTTACTTCAGAGTCATAAAAACCCCAATCGCTTACGATATAATTAAAGTTATCTCCGGTACAGGCTGCCAGGGCTTCAACTTGTTCCTTTACAAAGATCCCGCCAAATGGATAATCAGCTGTAGGATACCAACTTGAAGTAATCAGAATATTTTTTTTTCTGTTTGGCAAGTTCAAGAACCGTCAGTTTGAGCGCAACGAAGGAGCAGAGCGACAAGTGTAGTCGAAAACTTCCTTGATTAAAGGATTTCTCGACTTCATACCGACAAAAGAGTCGGTATTGCGCTCGAACTGACGGTGTTTATTATAATAACTCACTACCTACCCAATACCCATTTTTGATAAGGCCGGGTGACCATCAAATGCTTCAAATAAAACAAGCTATATTTAACCCATTTCAACATATACTTTACTCTACCGAATTGTTCATGTCGATATCTTATCGCCAGATCCTCATAACCGGAAGCCAGATTATTTGATGCACCGTCTGTTCTGAAATTAACAAGGACTCGTTCTATTCGTTTAAAACCGACACCATTTAGGTACAAACGGAGTAAAAATTCATAATCAGCGGCTATCTTGAAATCTATATCATAGATACCATATTTATCATAGATCGATTTTGGAACAAAACAAGTTGGATGTGCAATACTGTGAACCGGGAGAACATCATGATGATAGGCGTGGATTTTACCTTCCCTGTTTTGATCAATTTCTTTACACAATCCGTGAATAACGGTTTGCCGATCCGACTCTTTATATGCTTCAGATACTAATTCCAATGTATCAGGCTCATACCAGTCATCACTGTTCAGTAATCCGATGAGTTCACCTGATGAGGAATTAATACCTTTGTTCATCGCATCATAGATACCATTATCCGGCTCGCAGATGAGTATATCAATCTTATTTTTGTACCTATTAATAATCTCAAGAGTACCGTCCGTAGAACCTCCATCCACAATTATATACTCAAGGTTTTTATAGGATTGGGAAAGTACACTGCGGATTGTCTGTTCAATCGTGATCTCAGAATTAAAACAGACTGTAATTATTGAAAATTTATGTTCAGACAAAATTTTCAATAATAAATGTTAGAAATATGAACAATTGAAAATTAAATATTGATTAATATTTAATGACTACTTATTTCTACTCCAACCAAAAATCTGTCCTATAATAAGCATGAATTTTTCAAAAAATACCCATAAAACGCCAAGGAATATTCCAATGATAATGGATGCAGGCAGAATCATTAAATTTGCTCCGATAGGTTGAGTTGGAAAAATAGGCTCCTGAAAAGATGTGTAGATCGGTGTGTCTTCATTCACTCTGGAACGTGCCTCCTCTAATCTACTTGCGACGGATGTATAGAGTGAATAGGCTAAATTCTTCCGTTCCCTTAACCTCTCACGTTCCAAGCTTGCAACCGCAGACATATCCCCTTTATTGGAATCTTCATATATAGCTAAATCACGGGATGTACGCTCATACCTCTCTTCTGCTTCTTCATAAAGGCCTTCTATGAAAACCAGGTTTTCACGAGCTTTTTGAACCCGATAATTTATCAAGTACTCCTGCATCAGGTCAGCCACATATGCATTCAACTGAACGGCCGCCATGGGATCAGGCATTGTCGTTGTTACATCATAGGTTAATGTACCGTAATCAACATTAACCCTGCCCACAACCTGATCACTCGCTGCTTCAAATTCCGGACTAACAATAAGATAACGATCCATTTCAACTGCATGACGGGCAGTTAATGAATCAGCCTCTGTAGCATCACTTGTTCGCTGATTTAAAACCCTGCTTTGAGAGACATCCTCACTTTTAAAAATGTTGGTAATAAAAAGGAAAAATCGGGTAGGCAATCCAATCGTATTTCTACGAATAAAACTGTAAACTCTCGTCCGAAAAGGCTGTTCATACAAATCAGTAAAAAATTCAAAGAGAGTCATTGTTCTGCCGGAGTTGATCAATTCAATTTCCTGGCTCAATAATTTTCTCTGAAACTCTACACTGGCAATAATATCGACGTAAAAATAAGATGGAAGGCTACCATCAGATTCTGCACCTCCAATATTTAATTGTCTTGCAAATTCACCAAAGGCAAACATTCGATCAAACTGAAACTGCTGTACCTGCCTTTCCGGTAAAAAGCGGGACTCCGCAACATACTCTTCAGGTGCGGTTACATAGTGGAAAACTGCGAAACAGAATAGAAGAGCGGTAACAATTAAAATCTTCATTCTCCCGTCCCAGATGATATTTAACAGATCTTTAACTCGTATCTGATCATCATCTTCATAAACCTCCGGGGGCACATCTTCATAGAGAAGACCGGACTTCTCGGTGCCTTCAGTTTCTTCGTTATTGAGATCGTTGTTTTGTTTCTTATCACTCATAAAATTCAAATAATTATTTAAGCAATGAAAGTAAGGAAATTTGCTGAAAAAACCATTGCAATATGGATATTTTGATCAAGGAATTGACCGGCTTTCAATCGGAAAACCCTATTTGTCACCCTCAAAAATAAGTACATTCGGTTCAGGAAGTTTATCCTCCTCATTTTTACTTAGAATCAATGTTCTGATCTTACGACCTATTAATTCCTCCGACTTCTCAACCAATTGAGATAAATATTGACGGTCGATATCATCTGAAATGATTACGATATCAATGATTTCACTATCCAGGCCGGTAGCTAATTTGTCCGTCAGATAAACTTTATGAATATAACCCAGCTTCTCAATTACATGTTCAATGATCTGATCTATACCAAAATGTTTGAGTGCCAACTGACGAATTTCTTTAAAAAGCGGGTAGGTACTATTTGCCTTATAGTATTTACGGTTTCCCTCACGCTCTGTTTTAACCAATCCGGCCGATTCAAAGCGATTTAATTCAACCCGTATTGCATTGTTGCTTTCATCAAATTCTCTGCCCAAACCGCGTAGATACGCTTGTGATTCAGGGTTCAGAAAAAAACGGAGTAATAATTTAACCCGAGTTTTATTGGATATGAGTGTTTCTAGCATTTGTTTCGGATGGGCTTAAATAATGCTGTTATCAATGCAGAACCAAGTAATTTTTTGGAAAGAGGTTCTAGCTCATTATACAGCTTCGCTGTTGTCAGTCACAGCGGACTGAAGTTGAATTTTAAAGAATGAGTCAAAAAATTACTCAATTTAAAGATTCAATACAACACAATATATTGGATTCTTAATTGATTTTTCTGCTTCAGAAGATCTCTTTGATAGGAATAATCATAACAAAATTTATTCTCATTGCCGGGTTTCAATCCATGGGGTAAAAATTAATCATCACTTGAAAGCCTAGAGTAAAAATTATTTACCCATGAAGTTTTTGGACATATGGATGAATCGTACCTTCTCTGTTCACAGTCAAAGGCATACTTCGCAGTTGATGAACCAATTCAATGCTCGGCCTGGCATCATCAATTCCAAACCCGTTTCCGGCCAATACTTCCTCATAAACCCGTGTATGCAGATCGGTAAATCCTCCACTGAATTCAATCTCTTCATCATCGATGGTAATCGATCTGAATGTCGTTTTTCCCTCAGCCTCTGATGGAAGATCACTGCTCTCCAATGAGAGATACCACTCAACATCCGCATTTTCCAATTCTAAAAATCCACCCATTCGATTGTTCTCTCGAACATGAAGCTCATTTTTGTCTGCTCGCCCAAAAAACCACATTAGCATATCAAAAAAGTGAATTCCGATATTGGTTCCAATCCCGCCGGATCGTTCTATATCCCCTTTCCAGGAGTAGTGATACCAGAGGCCTCTGGATGTGATATAGGTGAGCCTTACTTTTTTCCGTTTCTTTGAATCAGCGTTTTCTAATTTCTTTTTGATCTCCATCATTGAAGGATGCACCCTCAACTGCAGAATAGTCCAAACTCTCTGACCATACTCCTCTTCTAACTCTTGTAATACATCTAAATTCCATGGATTCATTACCAATGGTTTTTCGCAGATCGCATCCGCACCTACGCGAAGTGCCAAACGTATATGTGCATCATGAAGGTGATTTGGTGAACAGATGGTTAAATAATCAATTGCATCACCACTTTTTTCCCGCCGGATCATCTCCAGGTGCCTGTCAAATCTCTCAACTTCAGTAAAAAAACTGGCCTCCGGGAAAAAACTGTCGATAATCCCAACTGAATCATTGGGATCTACAGCAGCAACAAGCCGGCTGCCGGTCTTTTTAATGGCTTCTAAGTGTCTGGGAGCGATATAACCGGCTAAACCGGTAAGTGCAAAGTTCTTCAAATTGGATTCGTTTATTCGATGATTTTTATGGGTCAATATTCGCCTGCCTATAATTCTCACAAGTTAATGAAAGCTGTGAATAGAATACAGCCTTTTTTGTTCGTGTCTATAGTGTGTTCATGGGCAGGTACCACCCCTCTGCCATCACACTCAAAACAACGCATCATCCGGATGAAGATCAGTATCTCAGACCCAAAATACTGCAATGATTTAGATACCTATTAAAACCATGCCCCATGTCCTGAGATCCTGAAATAAATTCAGAATGACTCGTTGTAATGTTTATGAAGTAATTATTGAGTTCACCTTGCCTGCTCTACGAAGCCTTCTTGGTCTACGTAGTCTCGTCTCGACGAAGTTGACGGCGTCGTTGAGTCCCTGATTCAAATGCAATAAACACCTCTCCAATTAGTTCATTATCTTCATCACTGTTTTCATCGACCAATTAGAAATTTTGCGTACATTTGTAGTGTGAGAATCATCGGATATCTATATAACATTATATTTAAGAGAGGCACTACCTTGTGGCTTTTATTGCCCCTGTTTGCCATTTTCACTACTCAAACAGTATCCTCACAATCATTACAGATCGGCTCTCTTCAGGACGATCAAATCATGATTCAATCCCTTCTCTCCGACTCTTTGCATATCTCCACGATTCAGCGCCCATTTCTCTATGAAAATTATTTAGAGATCATGAGTGAACCTACCATTAACTCAAGATCCGGTTGGTGGAATCGCCCTCAGCATTATACAACCTATCCCATGTTCGGCAACACTGAGATTGGCCTCCTGCCGATTACTCTTCAGAACACAATGAACAGCCGGTTTCCGCTTAGTGAGAATAATGAGGCTGCATGGTATGGCAGGGGAATGAATAGTGAGATTTCAGGCGGGTTTTTCATACGATCCGACTATTTCTCTATCACGTTCCAACCTCATTACATTTATCAGGAAAATCAAGATTTTCTAACGCCAAGATTTGTGTTATTCGACTCGAATAATAACATTTACGGTTCCGAATCATTCGCTGAACAGATCGATTATCCATTCAGATTTGGACAAGAACCATTTTCTACCTTCGATTTGGGATATTCCTCAATCCGCCTTCATGCCTATAATGTTGAAATCGGACTTGCCAGTGAACCTCAATGGTGGGGCCCTGTCATACGTTATCCTCTTATGATGAGCAACAACTCCCCTGGATTTAATCATTTTTTCCTCGGCACCCGGGAGCCCGTTCAAATTCCGAAATTTGGAAAAATTCATTTCAAGTGGATGATGGGTTACCCGGACGAATCAGGATATTTTAATGGAGTCGGCCAGGGGCAAAGACGGTTTCTGAATGGTGTCAATATGTCTTTCAATCCAAATATCCTGCCAAACCTTACATTGGGTTTAAATCGAATCTACCACATATTTGATACGGATGGATTTCGATTTCAAAATGTCATTACCTTATTTGATCCTTTTCAAAGAGTCAGTCTGGTCAGTCAGCAAGGTGCAGACAATATACGTCAGGCACGAAATCAGATCGCTTCTGTTTATTTTCAGCTTAAACTCCCTGCTGCTAATGGTGAAATCTACGGTGAGTTTTTCAGAGAAGATCACAGTTATGATTTCCGGGATCTGTTTGTCCAGCCTCATCACAACAGTGCATACTCATTCGGCCTTCGAAAACTCTCCTATCTTCCCTTTTTCGACTTTGTCATTGCAAATTTAGAGTTCACAAATCTCACAAAATCGCAACTTCAGCAAGTGCGTCCACAGGGTGATTTTTATACACACACACCAATCGGACAGGGTCATACGAACCGTGGACAAATTTTGGGTGCTGCCATCGGGCCGGGATCCAATAGCCAGTTTTTATCACTGGATTTCTATAAAAATAATCTGACATTCGGGCTGTTTGCCCAGCGGCATGTCATCAACGATAGTTTTCATCTGAGAATATCGAGTGTCACTTTGTCTCCATTTTCCGATATAGGTGACTTTATAAACCATAGAATCAATCTCAACTCCGGATTTAATACGACTTATAGCAGTGGTAAACTCACGCTATTCAGTAGATTGACCTGGACTAAAGCCTTTAATTACGGCCGATTCTATACAGCTCGATATGTAACTCCTGACGTGTTTGATCAGGAGCATTTTGACCGAACGAATATTCAATTTCAAATTGGTTTGACTTTTATTCCTTGATCTAATGTTTAAACGCAACGAATATACCGGCTCTCTATACTGTATGAATTCTGCCTCTGGTAAGATCCTTACAAGAAGTCTGTTTGTAGTTTTAATCATTTTGCTAACACATACCCAGATTTTTGCTCAACGTGTTGTGATCAATGATTTGCAAGAAGAACAGATCCGAATTCAACAACTCCTCTACGGATCTAAGTTCACCTCATTAGCGAATCGTCCCTTGTGGCAACAGGTCTACGACGATTACATCAACCAAACTGATCATGATTATGGAATGTGGTCAAAATCCTATTCCTCAACCGCTTATACACCGGGCCCGCAAGATATTTTTCAAATTGGTTTATATGATATTCAGTCCCGTGTCACCATTAATACCACCGTCCCTTACGGATATAACAACGAAGCTGCCTGGTATGGAAGAGGATTAAACAGTGAACTCTTTTTTGGCGGATGGATCTCATCGGATTATCTGACCATCTCTTTTCGTCCACAGCTGGTTTATCAACAAAATATTGAATTTGAAGATCCTCGGTTTGTATTTAGAGATGAAGATGGGAACTTACTTTATTTTACGGAAGCCATTGGTAATATCATTGACACACCTTTTCAATTTGGCCCGGATCCGTTTTCCACAATAAGTCTTGGCTATACCTCTATACGAGCTCATTACAACGCTTTTGAAGTTGGATACTCAACGGAACCACTCACCTGGGGAGCCAATGTACAATACCCGCTGCTATTTAGTAACAATGCGCCGGGTATGCAGCACTTTTTTCTGGGAACACGCAAACCTTTCCGCATCCCGTATGTCGGTAATTTAGAATTCTCATACATCGGTGCATTTCCCGAAGACTCAGACTATTTTGAGACAGAAGATGAACTACAGGAAAACCGTCGTTTCATTAATGGGATCAATCTGGCCTATTCACCGGCTTTTATATCAAATTTCCATGTGGGATTTGCAAGAGCCGTTCAGAAATATCTTGAAAACGACACTCTCAAAAGTTCTGATTTTGGATTAATACTGGATCCTTTCTATTTAAAAGAGTTTATCCGTACCCGAGGTTCTCTAAATAATGTGGAGCCTAGATATCATCTCAATCTGGTCTATGTAAGATGGATTTGGGAAGAGAGTCATTTCGAAATCTACGGTGAATTTTACCGAGAAGATTTTGCCTGGGATTCAAGGGACTTTTTGATGGAACCTCATCACAACAGTGGGTACTCTTTTGGGTTCAGTAAACTCATATTTGCACCCTATGCTCACTTTTATAAAGTCAATTTGGAATTTGTCAATATGACTCCATCGCAATTGCAGGAAGTAAGGCCACAATCATATTACTATGCCAATCCGGTAATCCGTCAGGGCCACACCAACCGGGGACAGCTTTTGGGAGCAGCCATCGGGCCGGGCTCTAACACACAATATTTTAGTATCGATGCCTATAAAAGTTGGGGACGTTATGGAATTTATTTCAGAAGATTGGCAGATAACAACCAGTTCCATTATAACTTTGACAGATCGCTTAACAGGCCGGAAATCTTTAGACAAGGATTCGGGGATTACTGGAGAAATCGTACAGATTTAACGATTGGAACACGCGGGTTAATTGAAAGCAACAACTTTATCCTCTCCGGCGAAATTGCCTGGACCAAATTGTTCAACTACGGAAGATATGACTACAATGTGTTCGGCGGTACCAATATTGCAAACTTCACCCCCAACGACCGAACCAATCTATCTGTGCAATTTTCTATTTCGTACAGGCTATAGGAGTGGGTTATTGATTTAAAAACAAACCGGCCTTGAATTAGTTGGCGGTTCAAGAGAATGGGAAGCACGTGAAAAGCGCAAATTAATACCGGCCAAAACGATATGCTGGGTCTGCTCTTGGCGGACCATTTAATTTGTGCCACGTGCATCCCATGAACGGCCGCCAAGTAATTCACGCCTTGATTTTTTGGTTACTTTTGCATCAAGGCAAAAGTAACAGACTCGTTTGAAAGACAACTCTGAGATTCTGAAACAAGTTCAGAATGACAGTAAATCACAGCTTCACAATAATCGCATGCCCGTTCAAATTGTAAAAAATCATCTTATCACGATCCTTCATCATCTCATTTACATGCCGTGTAATCCCATCCGTCCTGACATATCCATAGTCATCAAACACAATAATACCGTTTGGTACCAGGCGATCCCAGATCCAGTCAACCGTGTCTTTTGATGATTGATACACATCCACATCAATATGACATAATCTGAAACGAACATCTTCTACCTTTGCGCCTGTATCTTCAGGAAAAATACCTTCCAATATCTCTACATTATTCAGTTTAAAATCTTCAAATAACAATTTCTCAACTGCATTTTTCGATGCATCACTATGCTCTCCGTCACTGTAATCGGAGTCCTGATCTCCTGTTTTCACTATGCCCGTAAACGTATCACAAAGGTACACTTTGTCTTTTATACCATGAAGTGACGCACTTTTTGCAAGTAATGCGCCGGTCCCCCCTCTCCAGACACCGACTTCTATGATACTTCCCTCATCCAGTTTGGATGTCTGTTCAACCAATTTCCACAACTCATAGCAACGGTAAACATCAACGAGAGTGTCCTCTTTCATCATTTCAAAAGATTCTGTGAAAGCCTTGTCAACATTCCAGGGACTGTACGTCGCATAGGTGTGGTGTGGCTCATACTCATTATCACCTTCTTCCTCCTCATTCTTGATGTAGGCAAACTCATAACCTAACCTGAAAGCGATATTCTTTACGATATCTTTTGTGAATGATCTCTTTTTGGGAGGAGTTTCCAATAGCCTGACCCCCCATTTTTCGGCTATTTTATCAACTGCTTTTTTAATCATTTCAGTTTTTTAATTGATAACTCATTTAAAGATTAAAGTGAGATTATCGCGTTAAACCAACGTCTTGCCATCTCAAAAGCAGTGGCTTGAGTCGGGTGAATTCCATCGATCAGATCAAAACGATTGAAACCACTATTCATGTCAACTATCTTAATAGGAGATGCCGCCGTTGTATTGTTATTAGCAATTGACTGCAGGTTTGAGTTCCAGACACTAACCATATTATTTACAGTATCTCTGTCCAGACTTGGAACATCAATCGGCAATATTAATGCAAGGTAAATCTTTACATTTGGATTATCATTTCTCAAGTGATTGATCATCGAAGTAACATTATTGAGTCCGGATGTTAGTTGTCCGGGAACACCTCCGGATTGTGCCAGTGTGGTTACATCATTGGTTCCCAAATGAATCAAAACAATATCAGCTGTATAAGTTTGAAGCCAGACCGGTAAATTAGATTCAATAAAATCGGTTTTAGCACCGTCATGTCCTTCATGATTCGCATCCCATTGCCCAGAAGATCCTTCTGTAAATCTAAATTGTGTTCCAATATTTTGAAACTTTAGAGCATTATCAATTAACATATTGTGGAGTCCAAATCGATAAGAATAGGGTGCTCCGTTTGTTATCGAATCTCCTAATTGTAAGATTCTGGAATTCGGTGCGAAGGGAAGGAAATCCAATACCAAATTTTTGTCTGCATCTATCACGATCTCAATTGAACTGCTAGTTGATTCTCTATCACCACTCCATCCGGCAAACGACCACCCGGATCCGGGTAGAGCCTGAATCTTAACTACACTTCCAAATGCAAATTGATTACCTGAAGAAGCATTTGCAACCGGTGAAAAGAGAACACTTGTTACAAAAGTTCCGGATCCATTAATTTGAATGTCGACTGAAAAGAGTTTTGGTTCAAATTTAACATTTACTTCTTTATCTCCATCCATCTCAATCATTACACTTTGTTCTGAACCGGAGGCGTCTCCACTCCATTGTTCCAACTCCCATCCTTCATCTGCAATAGCTGTTAACTGAACCATGGTTTCGAATGGGTATTCGGATGTGGTTGTTTTTGGCAAGACAAACTCCTGAGTTACCTCCCCTTCTCCTTCAATATTTATGGTCAACTCATAATCGATCCTCTCAAATGTAGCCGTTACCTCTACCGGCCCATCCACCTCTACTTCTACTTCATTTTCAGTTCCGCTGGCATCACCCGACCATTCACTTATTTTCCATCCCGGTTCAGGCTCCGCAACCAATCTTAGTACTGTAGCATGCTGAAACTCTTCTGTAGTCGTTTTTTGAGATACGACTTCGGTTCTTACATTTCCCTCTCCCTCTACATGAATTGTAACCGGATAATCTACTTTTTCAAACAGGGCCTGAACCTCTCTGTTCTGATCCATAAAAACAAAAACAGTAGATTCATTTGTGTTTTTTAAATCACCGGCCCAACCCACAAATTCCCAGTGTTCATTTGCTGTTGCAGTCACCCGGATCGCTTTGCCATCCTCATTTGATATTGAAGATTGAATAACCGTTCCTGCTTCTGCCGGAACTGCCTGGGTGGTTAATACATAGTTTGGTTCATTCTCAACACCGCAAGAACTTGCAAAAAGAAAAACCAAAAGTATGAAAAAGGTATATTGAAAGTATGTCTTTGCCACTGGAGTAATTTATATAAGTTCTATTTTTCGCATCTTAAAAAGATAGCCAATATAAGGATTTTTCTTGAAATGGGTTTATTTGTTTCAAACAAAAAATCTACTCAGAAATATGTCAAAAAAATGCATTTAAGATCAATTTAAACCGTTTTTGCATAAGATTGTTTCAAATGGCGGATAGTACCTCCTCTACCGTCCCTTTCTCGGTTTCTAACAGATGTCTCGCTTTTTCTGCAGAGAAAGACCGAAGTTTTTGAACATTTTCTAAAGTCAATGCTTCTAAAGTTTTCTCAATAGAATACAATTCTGTGGTTGCATAAATTGATGATTCAATAAACATTTGCCAGATATCCGACTCTTTTGATCCATTGAATACAATTGCACCCCCGCTACAAACCGCACTTACTGCTTTAGAGGGAACCGAAATATGTGTCCAGGAGTGATTTAGTGAAACCAAATGAACATCTATATAAGCCATCTCTGACTGTTTAACACTCTGCGTAAATGTAATATTTTTAATTTTTTGATCCTCAATAAAATGCCTGATCTCCTCTGCATGAAATCCGTAAATGGATAATATCAGATGTATTGACTCTTTTTGCGATGCAGATTGCACTGCATTTTTAAGAAATTCAACTGAGTGCGCTTTCCCAATATTTCCGATGTAGGCTAAATTTATTTTTTCGGGATGATACCATTCCGGCGGTTGATTTGTCTTAGAAACACTGTGAATGCCACATGGCAACAGAAATTTATGAATGGCTTTATCCCCGAATTTTTCTGCTAAATAGTCAAATTGCTGATTTCCCAGTGCAAGAATTCCATAAGGGCTCCTTTTATAAGTCATCCTGTCTACTAACTTATACAGCGGGTTTGTTTCTTTAATAAGTCCATCAGCCACAAATGCATCCGGATAGAGATCAAAACTCCAATAGATCAATTTTTGATCTTTTAACATCCGTAACGCCCAGAAAATGATTAATGCAGGATTGGTAAGGGTAATTATCGTTTCTATATTCAGTTTTTTAGCATATTTGACCAACCTGAATCCCTCTACTATGCCAAATAGCAGCTTTAAAAACTTAGAGTCAAAATCTGCAGCAGGATTTTTAATATGATGAATCGTCGTGCGGCTCAATATTTTTTCATCAAACTCCCGAAGTTTAATATTCGTTCTGTAATTACTGGCAGAAGTGACAATATGAATATCCAATTCAGGATCTCTCTCCAATAGAAGACAGATCAAATCATAAACCGCATTGGAATCTACATTTGAGTAGGGGGCAAAATACTTCGTAATAATGGCAAGTTGCTTAGGCATTCAACTGTCTTCTGCTCATTAACGACTCAAACATCTCCTCAAATGTAACCTGAAGAGTTTTGGTAATGGACCAATCCGGATAGTGTGAAATCATCTTTCGCAAATCACTATAGTAACAAATATGATCTCCCACACGATTTTCTTCACTATATCCATAAACCATATCTATCCCGCTGATCCCCTCAATAATTTTAAACGCTTCTAATATGGAACAGGTGTTCGCTTTGCCCCCGCCGATATTGTACACTTCACCGACTCTGGGCGACTTAATGAACTCCTCAATG
>TARA_R100001143_G_C3360873_1_pt1 | contig 18881 bp, 20 predicted proteins | sample TARA_R100001143 | Tara Oceans TARA_R100001143 (sample SAMEA2621300) | marine metagenome | biome: marine biome (ENVO:00000447); feature: mesopelagic zone (ENVO:00000213); material: "saline water (ENVO:00002010), including plankton (ENVO:xxxxxxxx)" | depth 800 m | reverse complement strand
CCGCGCTTGCCCAATCCGGAACCCCCAACTATCAAAACCAAACCTGCAAACTCTCGTTATGAGTGAGGGGCCAATGGGGGGCAGGTCAGTGACAATTAACACGGACGCATCTGATCGCTTGTCTCAACCCGAATCCGACAGTAATCTAGCACTAAGAGAGGCTATCCGCTGTCTCTAATCGCTTTCCTCCTGAAGGTCTGAAATCTTAGCTCTAGCCGCTTCAGGGCATGCTTCTAAAGACCCATCGCCGAAAGCATCTCGGCATTGACTTTGTGGACGTCGTATTTTGACACAGCAAGGTCACGGCCCGCTCTCCCCATGCGTACAACCGAGTCTGGCGCGGCGATCATCGACTCGATTGCCAAGACCAGCGCGCCGACATCGCGTACTGGCACAAGTTTGCCATTGCACCCTGCCTCAATGGTTTCACGACAGCCCGGCGCGTCAGAGGTGATCACGGCTCTTCCCATAGCCATCGCTTCGAGCACTGAGCGAGGTGTGCCCTCCCGATAAGATGGCAGGATCAACACATGGCTGTCAGAAATTGACGGCCTAACATCCGACAATGCGCCGTGCCAACTGAGGCGCTCGTCATCCACCCAGCCCTGAATCTCTGCCTCGGATAAGGCGGTCGGATTGCTGTCAAGTCCACCGACAACGTCGAAGCGGACTTCAGGATAGCACGCTCGAACCCGTTTCGCGGCTTCGGCGAATTCACGGATCCCCTTGTCGACAATGATCCGACCAATAAACAAAAACTTCAGGGGCAATGGTGGCATGGGGGTTTGTTCGAACTGGCTCAAATCTACTCCACTGCCATTCACCAGCACGACGCGCTGTTCCTCGGTCAGGATACCAAGATCGCGAAAGTCGGCGGCATCGTCTGGGTTTTGAAAAAACACGAGTGTGGATTGGCGCAGCGCTTGCCGGTAGAGAAAGTGGACCAGGCTTTGAATTAAGCGGCGCTTGGTGTCACTGGATTTCATAAAAGCATAACCCAAACCTGTGATCAGGCTGACACGTTGCGGCACCTGCGCCCAGCCTGCTGCTAGCAAGCCCCAGATTACCGGTTTGATCGTGTAGCCGATGAATAGGTCCGGCTTGATCTTTCGCATTAAGAGATAAAGCTGTAGCAAGCTTTTGGAATCATTTATCGGGGAAAGGCCGGCCCGTGATAAGGTGATGTCATGCCCTGTTGCACCCACCTCTGCAAGCCAGGCACAGGTTCCAGCGTCGATCATCAGGTCGGGCGCGGCTACATGCACGTCATGCCCGCGCGCAATCATTGCCTTAATCAGCGGCCCTCTGAAATTTTGCAAAGATGATGCGAGCCCGGCAACCATCAGAATGCGCCTTGGCTGTTGCTTTTCTGCTTGGGAAATATTGGTGTGTGTCATCACCGGGCCATCATCATTGTACGAACGGTTTCATTCTGGCCAGTATTCCACCTATTTTGCCAAGCCTGAAACATCAATACAGCCCATAACTGTGCCTGCCAGTTGCGCTGCCCGCTTAGGTGTTGTGACCAAAGCTGGCGGATCTGTCTGGCATCAAAGAAGCCGTCGGCGCGCAGGCGTCGTTCATCAAGAAGGTCCTCGGCCCAATCACGCAGGTCTCCGCGCAACCAATCCGCAAGAGGGACGGCAAAGCCCATCTTGGGTCGATTGATGATCTCGGGCGGGACATGCTTGTAAAGCACCTGCCTGAGCACCCATTTCGCGGTGATCTGCTCGTTTTCTTCGCGTAGTTTCCAACCCAGCGGCAGGCGCCATGCGAATTCCACTACTCGGTGATCCAGCAAAGGCACCCGCGTCTCAAGGCTTACAGCCATTGACGCACGGTCAACCTTTGTCAGGATGTCATCAGTGAGGTAGTTGGCCATGTCAGATAACATGAAACGCTCCATCGGTGCAAAACCCGGCACGATTTTCTCTTGCCGTGTCCAGTCCGCTTGGTCTTCATTTGGACGCGCCAAAACCGGATTTTTTCCAGGCCATGCCCTCAGAAGGTGCCGGTACAGATCACCTTGGTTGGTGCTTGCGAGTAGAGGTGCACCCTTCTTTAACTTGTCCCCGAGCAAGGCGATACCTGCAACCCGCCCCAATGCATTCAACGGACCCACGGGCAACGCTTGGATTGTCTCGGCACTTATCTTCCGTAGTGGCTTTGGAATAGCCTGTACCTTGCGCCAGAAGTCGCGAGCGTCCGTATAACGCCGATAACCGCAGAACAACTCATCACCCGCATCCCCAGACAATGCAACGCTAACCTGCTGGCGCGCCATTTGGCTGACCAATAAGGTCGGCAGCGCAGAGGAATCGGCGAATGGTTCGTCGTAGATTTCAGGTAAGTTCGGGATCAGATCGCGCGCCTGTTTGCCGTCGACATAGAACTCGGTGTGTTCCGTACCCAAATGCTCCGCCACGGCCTTGGCGTGGGGAGCCTCATTGTATTCTTTTTCTCGAAACCCAATGGCGAAAGTGCGGACTTGCGTTGCGGATTGCGCCTGCATCAAAGCTGCGATAGTCGAACTGTCAACTCCACCTGAAAGAAACGCGCCCAGCGGAACATCGGCAACCATCTGTTGAGCTACCGCGTCACTCAAAATAGACTCGAGCTCGGCGACGGCCTCGTCTTGGGAACCGGTAAAGCGATTGTTAAGGCCATTTTCGGCAGCCTCGTTAATCGACCAGTACAGCGTTTCCCGTGGTTCGGGGGCACCTTCGTCGAGCGTGATGATCGCGCCTGGGGGAACCTTGCGCAGGCCACTGAATATGGTGTCGCATCCTTGCACAACCATGCGTTCCATGTAACGCGCCAAAGCTGCCCGATCGATCTTTACGTCGAACGCAGGATGTGCCTGTAGTGCCTTGATCTCGGACCCGAACACGAACGTCCGGTTGCCCCCATTCCCGATCCAGCCGTAGTAGAGAGGCTTCTCTCCCATTCTATCACGAACCAGAGTGAGGCGACGCTGCCCACGATCCCAAACGGCGATAGCGAACATGCCGATGCAGCGGCGTACCGTTTCCTCAATGCCCCAGACATCGAAGCCGGCGATCAACGTTTCGGTATCCGAATGTCCACGCCAATCGCTGACTCCGGCGATGCCGAGTGCCTCGCGCAAGTCCTGATGATTATAGATCTCGCCATTAAAAGCGATCACGTATCGCCCGGAAGGCGAATGCATAGGTTGCGCGCCAGCGGGCGACAAATCGACGATGGATAAACGCCGATGTCCCAGGGCGATCTGTGCCGCCGGGTCCAGCCAATGCCCTTCCGAATCTGGCCCTCGGTGCACGATCGCATCAGTCATTGCCTGCAGTACCTGCCAAGGAGGCAAGCTATCTTCTCTCGAAAACCCCAGGAAACCGACTAGTCCACACATCCTATGTCCTACCTACTTGCTATTAGCGACGCTGTCATAGAGCGCCTCAAAACCCTGAGCACTGCGCACCATCGTGTATTCAGTTTCAACTCTGTGCTGGGCTGACGCCCCATAGGCAGCTCGCATTTCATCGCTCGCGTTTAGCATGGCCAATACCGCATTTGCCAGCGCATCGGGCTTTTCGGGCGGAACCACAAATCCGCTGTCGCCCAGCACCTTCCGGGCGTCGCCTACATCCGTAGCTACACAGGGGCGGGCCATTGCCATCGCCTCTGCCAGGACATTGGGAAAGCCCTCGGTCCGCGAGGGTAGAACGAATACATCCATCGCCGCCAAGCACACGGGTACATCAGTGCGCTTGCCCATCAGGACAAAGCGATCAGCGGCGGCCGACTGCGTAATCAAAACTTTAAATTGAGGGTTCTGTAGATCGCAGCCCAGCCCAACCATCATAAACCTAGCCTCTGGGCAGGCCGACGCGATACGCCGTGTCGATGCCACAAAATCCTCCTGGCCTTTTACGGTGTTGAACCGTCCCACCATCCCAACCACGCGGTTCGATGGGGTCAGGCCGTACTCTCTCCGCAAAGCCACTACCGCTTCGGGCGTTGCTGTCATCCGTTCAATGGCAATCCCGTTCGGGATCACCAGCATTCGAGCGCTATCATAACCGACATCTGAATGCTTACGAAGCGATACATCTGCGGCACAGACGATCCGCATAGGAATATGCCGCGATAGCCGGGCGCAGAGCCACCGAATGGCACGCGTTACCCGCGATCCCCCCTTGGTGATGTCGGTCGTCCGGATCCCCCAGATGATTGCCCGGATACCGGCCATCCAGGCGGCGATCCCCCCGATAAGGTCGGCGTGATACATCCAAGTTTGTACCATGTCCGGACGCTCTTGGCGCAGGAGTCTGGTAAGCTGCCAAAGCGTCGCAGGACCCCGTATCGCGGAACTCATGCCGAGTGCGGTGACTTCGATTCCTTGTGCCTGCAATTGCTGACCAATCTCGCCAAGTGAAGTAAGACTGATGACACGGTGACGCAGGCGAGGTGCCGTCCGGCGCTGCGTCTCGATCAGGCGCGCCAACATTAATTCGGCGCCCCCGATATTGAGGCCGATAATGACGTGGGTGATATTCATTAGCTTGCCACGCTCTTTATGAACACCGCCGGATTTCCCCCAACAACCGATCGCGCAGGGACGTCCTTTGTCACCACACTTCCAGCCGCTACGACCGAGCGACGTCCGATGGTGACGCCTGGTAGTAGAATCGCACGCGCGCCGATCCAGGCATCGTCCTCGATGATGACGGGTGCTGTCACCACTTTCTGATCAATCAATCGAAGCGATGGTTCATCGAATGCATGTCCGCCCGTCAAAATCATGACTTCAGGTGAGATCATCACGTTATCACCGATGACTACATCATCCATGCAAACAATCCGGGAGTTTTCTCCAATGCCGGAATCCGTTCCGATTGATATTCGCGCGCCTCTGCCAAAGGCGACGCCAGATGCTATATTCACATTGCTACCAACTTTGTAAAACAGTTTTCTGATCGCCATTTCGCGAAATTTGACCCCGACGCGCCCACCAGACCGTGACGGAAGAAACCGAAGTACGGAGTAATACAAAAATAAAACGAGAAGCCTCATCGCTATGTAGTCCTTTTCCTACGCTCATACCAATTGATCACTGCCCCAGCACCGATAAGGATAAAAACATAACGACCGAGATAGTTCTGATATAAAAACGGCTCTTTTATTTCAGTGACAGCCATCGTAATCACTATTAGCGTGATGTAGATTTTAAAATTTTTAGAATTATAGCGCCAAGCAGTTTGTAGCAGGGCATAAAAAATCACAAAATACAGTGACAAAACACCTATGATGCCTGACGAATACCACGTCTTCAAGTACCCGGAGTCTGTGCGCTCGTAGCCAAAGGCTCCATTGTCAAACACTCCAAAGCCAAACAGGAAAAAGCTCGCTTCATGAGGAATCACCAGCATTTTGAGCAACGCGTTTGTCGTCTCGGTCTCAGCAACTCCCGATTGGGAGTTTAAGAATATTTCAAGCCCCCATCGTAAAGCTGATTCGATTCTCTCTTTTGCCTCGGCATCAAAAAACTCACTAAGGTTAGGCAGAACAAACGTCATTGCCGCGGCCGCAAAAATGGTCCCAGCCAAGCCGACCGGTCGCAATAAAATTGTCTTGAGAAAAATAAGTATGCGCTCAAAGCTAAGAAAGTAGAGAAGAATGAAGATGGCGCCGACAAAGAAACCGGTCCGTGCGACAAAGAATATGGGCACCCAAATCGCGAGAGCGACGTAAAAATAGTTACTATTCTTACTATTTACTACGAGGTAAAGTGCTGACAAAACCCCAATCGCTTGGTTCAACCCCAATGCAGCGCCGCCAGACGCCGAAAACCCGCGAACCCGAAAACTGATTAAGTAGTCTGTGTTTCCCGTTGCCAGGACCAAAGAATCCATAATTATCCGAAATTGAACAGAAAAAATCGACACAGTAATAAATGCAGCTTGAATGAGACAGCAAATTACATAGGCCCTGATCAGAACATCAAAAGCATTAGAAACCCTGAAAGACACACATATAACACCTATTAAGAACCCGCTTCCGAGATAGAGTATGGCGACTTTCGCAATCTGCGTGGCAAATGCTAGGTCATTCGTTCCTCGTAGTGTCGTAACCAAACCAGCATATGTCGCGATAACGAGGAGGCTTGCAGCGACTCCAAAGGGGGCGGCACTCAGTGGTACTACAACTGGGCGTCGCACCCAAAGTACTGCAAAGATTGTGTATGCTAGTAGTACCAGAGGGAGACCCGCTGGAATGAACAGTACAGGGAACAGATAGAAAAACAGCCCAGCAGTCAATCCCCAGATAAATAGTGGTTTCGGATACTCATTCTTGGTAGCAATGTAATTCTTCATTAATCCCTCATCGCAAGCATTTCACAACACCCGTGTTGTAGCTGTAAAAACATCTTGCTGGGTGAAGTGATAAATCTTTTTGCAGTAGCTTTTTCTATGCCGCCATATATGTGAGTGACTATACCGAACATACACCATAGCTGTCGAAGGTCAGACAACTTGAAGAAGCTACCACAACGCGGTTTAACTTGGAGGGATACCCTAGCAACGTCGTATGGCGCTAACGCCTTAGTTGATCTAACATAGATCGAGTTCATAATTCTGCCACTTAATCTCGTCAGCGGGAGCTGACCGTGATGAGGTGGGCTGCATTTTCGGATTCGGTATCGCGACTGACCATTCGCCAAATGGTTGGCATTTTCTATCGCCCATAACATGACCATGCTGACATTTGCCACTGGGCAAGTCGCGGCCGGTTTCACGGGTCACCCCAAGACAGGAAAGGCTCATGTGCAATTCGTTTGATGGTGAATTGTATCGCCACTGCTACCGAAATGACCACCAGCCCCACCCCGACTGTAGAAAGGAGCAGCAGCACCCGCGACACATCCTCTGAGATCAGCCGCGAGATCGCAAAGCCTGCTGCGGCGGCTGGAAGCAGCAAAACCAAAGTATCCAAAGTATACCATCGTAAGTTCAGGCCGGGTGCGAATGTTTTGTGTACGAAAGGCAGCCAAGCTACGAAAGTCAGCGCATTCATTCCTAACCAAGCCCAGCCCGCCCCTACCGCACCAAAAGTTTTGGTCGTCCAAATAATGGCTGGTACCAGTAGGAGGAGGAAAATCAAATTGCCGATCAGGTGAAGCCTCAGGCTACCCTTAGCATACTGGAGATAATAGGGGAACGCGGCCACTGCCAGGAAGCCGTTGCCGATTGCGTAGAGCGTCAGTACGGGGGCCGCGAAGTCGGTCAGCGCCGGATCGCCAGTCCAAGCTAAGAGCAAGGGACGGGCCATGCATGCTACGGTGATCGCAGCGGACCCGGCCAGTATAGCAACCAGTTGCGTGCCGGTGCGGTAGACATGGATCAGTGTGTCATGCCTGCCTTCGGCTTCGAGCCGAGATAGTCGTGGCATCAGGGACTGCCCCACAGGGCTCGACAACAGCATGATGGTGCTGCCGGCTAGGACCGCTAAAGTAAAATAGCCATACTCGTCAAGGTTTAGGATGCCCGATAAGATGAGCTTGTCTGCCTGGGTCACCATCACCCAGATTGACGAGGTAAATGCGATGGTAAGTGAGAACCACAAAACTGGTTTTAACGGAGCCCATTCCCAAGATATGGGTTCTCCCTCGGGCAAGTTCGGCAATAGTTGATAAGCAAAAATTATGAGAAGAGCCAGTTCGAACAGTGCGATTCCAAGCTGGAAAGCAAAGAACGCACTCGGCGTCGATGCGACATAGATCAAAACGGGAATTACTACGACGAAGCGCAGCGTAGCAATGGTAATATTGATGCCGCTGAGCTTAACGAGTTGCTGCGACCCGATGATGATTCCGCGATAGAGCCCACAAGTCCAACGGAGTGCAACGATCAGCGCCATAACCTGTATAGCAAATATCACTTCACTCAAAGGTAGTTTGTCGAAATTGAGCCAGTTTTCAGCAATGCCCCTAGCCCCCAACAGTAGTACAGTACCTGCCAGAAGGGCAATGATCACAAAGACACCTTCGAGTGCGCGAACCAGTCGACGATAGCTCATCGCTGTGCTGGAGCCCCCGTGAAATCTCGCGGTCTCACGCGAGATGCTGGGCGACATCCCCATGTCCAACAAATTAAACCAAGCTTGTAGCATGGAATAGAACCCGACCAGCCCGTAGCTTTCGGGACCCAGTAATTTGATAAGCACCGGTACTACTACGATCCCGATGAGGGCAACGTAAAGTTGGCTGGCGTAGCTTGCCAAAATATTGTCTCGTAAAATCATCGCGGAACCGGCCAATTAATTTTCAATAACGCCTGAAAGGCGGTCGCATTATCCGGCCAAGATTCTTGGAAACTCAGACACTCTATGTTCCTGAGTTTCCAAAAAAAAATTTTCTATAGAGCGGTTGCTTTTCCTATAAACAACGCGTCATGTTCAAGTCCGAACCACAAACCTCTTTACACATGAACCCGGACTTTTCATAGACCGTTTTTGCTTTCGTATTTCGCGTGTCGACCTTCAATGCCACAGTTGTGAAGCCTTTTTGAGCAGCGATAACACAGAACTTATTCAACAGTGTTTTAGCGAGGCCGCGTCCCTGACACTTCCGGACGACACTTACATTGGATATGAAGCTTTTTTGCCCGCCTGAATCGTTGCAATAGCCTGCTACGAGCCCGATCAATTCCCCCCCTTCCCAAGCTTCGCACAAAACGGCGAATTCCTTGATCTTGGCTGCATAGACCCTAATATCAATGCGCTCGTATAGGGGAGGGAAAAATCCGTCTGCACATCGCTTGAGATGCGTTTCGATATCGGCGACGGAGCTATGATTGACGGTGAAATCAAGCATCATTCAACTTCCACCAGTATCAGCGATCACACGCTTTCGGCGCCCAATTGTCGATATGAACACCAAAACAGATCTAAATGTCAAAAATTTGCGCAGTGATCGCAAAGATGACCAACCGCCCGGCTTGCGCTTAAGGATACTTATTAAGGCCATGAACAGCAAATTTGCCGCAGCGCAAGAGCCAGAGAAACCTCGAACAAGCGCACGTTCTTTTAAGATGGTAACCAAGGCTTGATTCCAGATCGAATTGGGATCAGATGAAAGCGAGCCATCGGAAATTCGGTAACAGCCTAGAACTTCACCCAAGACAAAGCCACTTCCATGTTCCAATTGCAGCAAATCAATCTCGTAGTCGTATTTATGGACTATTCTTGACCTTGTGAGCGAAACCAATTCAGACCGATACATCTTGGAACTGTGAACTGCGACTGAGCCGAAACATAAAAGATCGCTTAGTTCATAAACACCGGAGAGGTTCTCGCTACGTTTAGCTGGAAAAGTCATCCGCCCGTCAGAATGAAGCCGGCTCGCACGGTGCCACACAACAGCAAAATCGGGATTGTTATCCAGGAAATCGGCCTGAGCTTGTAGCTTGCCCGCAAGCATCAAGTCGTCGCCGTCGATGTGGGCTATATAATGGCCCTTTGCTTGATCATGAAGATCGAGATAATTTTGACCAGCTCCTCGATTCACGGGATGATAGATGCCGCGCAACAAGTCGGGGTACCGGCTTTCATAATCTCGGATAACATCCGAGGCACCATCTGGTGAACAATCATCAGAAACGATAATTTCGAATTTGAAATTGCACTCTTGTTGGATAATACTTTCCAGACACTGCGCAACAAATTTTGGGCGCCCGTAAACAGACACACACACCGATAGCTTGGGGCGCTCTTTCGGTAAGTCGTCTCCTTTTTTAGATTGCATGATTGTACCCATTGTTCATGATAACCTATAAAGTTGAGTTAACTCTTTGGTCCTATCAACCCCGCAATGAAACAGCACGTCAAGAATAGACAGGTGTGGTACGAATTTCTCAATGTCTGACTGAGTATAGTCAAAGTGTTCTGCATCAATGAAAAACAAATCGATATCTTCCGCTCCGAAATATTCTTTTGAATAAAGGGCTCGCCCACCGGGAGAGTTGATGTAGGTTTTTGCGCCTTCATCTTTGCAAATCGAGATCAGTCGGTCCGCTTTTTCCAGATTCCTGTCCGTGTACCGATCGGACGCCCTAACGATATTGGTCTTAAGGTCAAGTACATCAGCGATTATTTTAAGTTGTTCAGTGAGATACCCTGATAAATTAGTAATCGGAATATCTAAAACTCTACTTGCAATTGGAAAGGCTTCTTCAAAAAAGGGGGCTTTGGAATATGAATGCTCGAGTTTTTTCTTAGCCTTGGCTCTCCAGTTAGTATCATCGGCAATATCAAGGTTACAAATCTTCGAGTTCTGGGAAGCCTTAAAGACAGGGATGGTCAGATAGTTCGGAGAGCCATTAGCCAAAATTCTATTTCGATTTACCCAGCCGCGTTTGATGTAATTTACATCATCGTAGACAACGAACGTATCGACAGCTGCTATCAATTGCCAGTAGCCAATATAGGGCACAAAGTATGGCTGCATCACTGCCAGTCTCATACTCATTGTTCCTTTTGCGCGATTTCAGCAATTATGCGAATGACTGCGTCCACAACATCATCGGACAAACTGGGATAAATCGGTAAGCATATGACTTGCTGCGACCTCTTTGTGGCGACAGGAAGATGAGCACGATCAGCCGAGGGAAGGCCGCGATACATCGAGAACTCTGAGATAAGCGGATAAAAATAGCGCCTAGCAGAAACTCCGGATTCGCGCAAACGCTCAGTTAATGCATCGCGACTGATGGGGTAGTCACTTTCAACCAGAATTGGAAAGTAGGAATAGTTTGGCAGCATCTCGCCAGTAAATCCAACACATCGGATTCCCCTTACGCCCGCCAACCCATCGCGATATCGCTTATCAATAGCCGCGCGCTGCGAAATTACATCGTCGATAAATTTTAATTGCAGAACACCTAGGGCCGCGTTGAACTCGGACATCTTGCCATTAATGCCAGGCGCGACGACGGTCGTCTCGTCAACAAACCCGAAGTTCTTTAGGTGATCCAGGCGGGTCTTCATCTTTTCGTCTTTGCAGACGACGCCACCGCCTTCGAAGGTGTTAAACACTTTTGTTGCATGAAGGCTGAGGATTGACATATCACCGTGACGCAAGATGCTGCCTCCGGCATCTTCAACACCAAATGCATGGGCTGCATCGTAGATAACGCGCAGGTTGTAGGTGTCGGCGATGTGTTGAATTGCCTCCACATCGCAAGGATGGCCATAGCAATGCACCGCAAGAATAGCTGTGGTCTGAGGAGTTATCGCTGCCTCTATGCGCTTTGGGTCCATATTAAGAGTATCAGGATCGATATCTACAAAAACCGGTTTTACTCCGTTCCAAAGCAATGCGTGCGAAGTGGCAACAAAGGAAAACGGTGTGGTGATAACTTCGCCTGTAATACGCAGTGCCTGAAGCGCAGTCACTAACGCAATCGTCCCATTTGCGAACAGTGCCAGTTCGTTGACACCTAAATGCCCGACGAGCTCGGTTTCAAATTGCTGGTGAAAGGGACCGCCATTGGTCAAGATTTTGGAGTCCCAAATCTTCTCGAGATATGGAATGAACTCTTCCAGCGGAGGAAGGTGCGGCTGAGTGACGAATATTTTTTTCTCGGTCATGTTGCTTCCCCCTTCAACATTGCCATTAAGTACTGACCATAGTTTGTTTTGAGTTGCTTTTTTGCAGACTCCTCGAGCTGGAGATCCGAAATCCACCCCTTAGTGTGTGCAATTTCCTCTAAGCAGGCTACCTTGAAGCCTTGGTGCTTTTCGATCGTCTGGATAAAATTCGTCGCTTCTTGCAAGCTTTCGTGTGTTCCAGTGTCAAGCCATGTGAACCCCCGCCCCAGTAGTTCAACCTGTAGGGCACCGCGTTCGAGGTAAATTTGGTTAATGGTACTGATCTCTAGCTCGCCTCGTTCTGATGGCTCAACCGTTTTTGCGATCGAGACGACTTCGTTGTCGTAATAATAAAGCCCGGTGACAGCAAAATTTGATTTTGGTGTCATGGGCTTTTCCTCGATCGAGACTGCGCGCATGTCCTCGTCGAACTCGACGACGCCGAACCGCTCAGGATCGCGGACCTGGTAACCAAAGACTGTTGCGCCACTGCTTCTCTCGCTTGCGCGGCGCAAAAGCGGGCTAAAGTGCTGCCCAAAGAAGATATTATCTCCTAGCACCAAGCAAACCGCATCATCGCCAATAAAGTCCTCGCCAATTATGAAGGCCTGCGCCAACCCGTCCGGGCGCTCTTGCACAGCATAGCTCAAACGCAATCCGAACTCCCTGCCATCACCCAGTAAGCGCTTGTAGGAGGGCATGTCTTGGGGCGTGGTGATAAGCATTATGTCGCGTATGTCAGACAACATAAGAACCGACATCGAGTAATATATCATCGGCTTGTCATGAATGGGGAGAAGCTGTTTCGAGACCCCCCTCGTAAGGGGATATAGCCGGGTTCCGGATCCACCCGCAAGAACGATACCTTTCATAATGTCAGTCTCCTTTCAGACCGCCAGCTGTCTCTGCTGCACTTACAAACGCATGTCGGATTCGTTTTCGGCCAACAGGTATTTAAGATCGTAAAGTACGGCATTATCATGCCCCAGCGAGCGAACCTTCTTGGCACCCATCTCGGCATACTGGCTATGTGCTACGGCCAGAACGATTGCATCATATGAACCTTTCTGCGGAGTTTTAGTCAGCGATAGGCTGTATTCGTTCTGAGCTTCAGCAGCGTTCGCCCATGGATCGTGAACATCTACTATGCAACCGAACTCTTCGAGCTCAGCGATGATGTCAACTACACGCGTGTTACGCAAATCGGGACAGTTTTCCTTGAAGGTCAGGCCCATGACCAAAACCCGCGCACCATTCACATGCAGTCGCCGTTTCAGCATCGCCTTAACCAACTGGTTCGCCACGTAAGCGCCCATACTGTCATTCAGTCGCCTCCCAGCGAGGATGATCTGCGGGTTGTACCCTATTTTTTCGGCCTTATGGGTCAGGTAATAGGGGTCTACACCGATGCAGTGCCCGCCTACCAAACCGGGGCGAAATCCTAAGAAGTTCCACTTGGTTCCGGCCGCTTGAAGAACCGCCTCGGTATCAATGTCCATCCGGTTGAAAAGGACTGCCAGCTCATTCATCAGGGCGATATTTAGGTCCCGCTGAGTATTCTCGATCACTTTGGCTGCCTCGGCGACGCGGATGCTAGGTGCCTTGTGCGTGCCAGCGGTTATTATAGACGCATAGAGCATGTCGACGAAGTCAGCGACTTCGGGGGTAGACCCCGAGGTTACCTTCATAATCGTCGTTAACCGGTACTGCTTATCGCCCGGGTTGATCCGTTCGGGACTGTAGCCAGCATAGAAATCCTCATTGAACGCCAAGCCTGATACGCGCTCAAGAACCGGGATGCAGTCCTCCTCCGTTGCGCCTGGGTAGACGGTCGACTCATAGATGACGATGTCCCCGTGCTTGAGTACTTTGCCGAGCGTTTCCGAAGCGCGGATCAATGGAGTCAAGTCAGGCCGCTTATGACCATCGATAGGTGTCGGAACGGTGACAATATAGACATTGGCCTGAGCTAGGTCTTCAATCGTGCTGCTAAAAACGAGGTGCTTCGCTTCCGCTAGTTCGGCAGCGTCCAATTCGCGCGTTGAATCGTGCCCTCCCAGCAGAGCTTCGATCCGATCGGTGCTAATGTCAAAACCGATAACTGGCCGATGTTTGCCAAATTCAACGGCAAGAGGTAGTCCGACATAGCCCAAACCAATTACTGCGATTTTTGTAGCGTCAAGTGAGAAATTATGCATTTTGCCCTCAGATATTGTAGTATTCACGGTACCATTCGACAAATCGTGCAATGCCATCGCGGAAATCCGTTTGCGGGTAGTAGCCCGTAAGACTCTGTAGGAGTGAGGTGTCCGCCCATGTTGCGGGTACGTCTCCCATTTGCATCGGCATATAGTTTCTAATCGCTTTCTTGCCGAGTACATTCTCGATTGCGTCAATGAAATCAAGAAGTCGGACCTTTTCAGAGTTTCCGATGTTGACGACGCGGTAAGGAGCCACAGGTGACAGGCTGTCACCTTCTGGCACAATCCCATCCTCGGGGCGCTCGGGCACAGCGTCGATCAACAGTCGGATTCCGCGAACAAGGTCGTCGACATAGGTGAAATCACGGTGCATGTTACCATGATTATAGATGTCTATTGAGCGATCCTCGAGCATCGCCGAAACAAATTTGTAAAGTGCTAGATCCGGACGCCCCCAAGTGCCGTAGACAGTAAAAAACCGAAACATGGTCGTAGGCAGGTTCCACAGATGTGCATAGGAATGTGCCATGCTTTCGTTGGCTTTTTTTGTAGCTGCATAGATGGTTAACTGCGTATCGGCTTTTTCGGTTTCGGTGAACGGCATCTCGATGTTTGCACCGTAAACTGAAGAGGTCGAGGCCATAAGCAAATGCCCGACCTCATGCCTCCGCGCCGCCTCCATCACGTTGAACGTACCGATCACGTTCGAGTCTAGATAAGCGCGCGGATTTTCTAGGCTGTAGCGAACGCCGGCTTGTGCGGCGAGATGTACGATGACATCTGGCTGGAACTCATCGGCTTGCCGATCGAACAAGGCCTGATCTTCGAGCATCCCTTCAGTTGCGGAAAACGATGGATTTTGGAGCAGCATGGCGTGGCGTCGTTGTTTCAGTCGGACGTCGTAGTAGTCCGTCATGCCGTCAAAGCCATGCACCCGAAAACCTTCGGCGAGCAGGAGTTTAGCCAGATGGAATCCGATAAATCCAGCGGTTCCGGTGATTAATACTCGCTTCATGTGACCCCCCAAGGTGGCGATAGTGTAAAATCGCCGCCCGGACTACCCAGGCGGCATAAAAGTGTTTTCGATTGCGCTACTGACCCAGCCGCTGCCCGATAGCATATTTCGCCTGTATCGGCTGCCACCAATCCTTATTGTCAAGATACCAGTCGACCGTTCGTGACAATCCTTCGTCCAGCGTCACCGAAGGCCGCCATCCCAGTTCAGCTCTGATCCAGGACGGATCAATCGCATAGCGTGCATCGTGACCTGGTCGGTCAGCTACGAAACTAATCTGATCGGCATAACTTCCTGTTATCAGCGGACAACGAGCGTCAAGAATTCGACATATACTGTGCACTAAGTCAAGATTCGACCGCTCGTTTTCGCCTCCAATGTTATATTTGCGGCCAACTACGCCTTTTTGAAGAACTGTCAACAACGCATCTGCGTGGTCCTCAACAAAAAGCCAGTCACGGATGTTCGCCCCATCACCATATATAGGCAAGGGCTTACCTGCGAGGGCATTCAAAATGATCACAGGTACGAGTTTTTCTGGAAACTGATAGGGGCCATAATTGTTCGAACAGTTGCTTATCACCGTCGGCAAACCGTACGTATGGTGCCAAGCTTTCACTAAATGATCACTGGCTGCCTTTGACGCCGAATAGGGCGAACGCGGGTCATAGCCCGTTTCCTCGGTAAAGAGTCCATTTGGTCCTAAGCTTCCGTATACCTCGTCAGTCGACACATGGTGAAACCGAAAGCTTTCAGGGTACCCTTGTTTCACCCAGTAGTTGCGCGTGGCTTCTAACAGATTGTAGGTTCCTGTTATGTTTGTCTCGATAAAGTCGCGCGGGCAATCTATCGACCGGTCGACATGCGACTCCGCGGCGAGATGCATCACGCAGTCGGGCTGGCGTTCCCCAAATATTCTAACGAGCGCTTGAGGGTCGCGGATGTCTGCTTTCTCAAAGCAATACCGCGGGTTCGTTGCGACCATAGAAAGGGAGGCTTCGCTTGCGGCATACGTCAGAGCATCAAGATTCACGATCGAATGACCGCGACGGACGGCCAGCCGTATCACAGCGGAACCAATGAATCCCGTGCCTCCTGTGATAAGGATTTTCATTGTTCGGCTCCATATCTAAAAGGACTTTTGAATTCGTCAAATGTAACGGCGGCGGCGTCTTTTTCGGAGACCACAGGGTCAATATTTCCCCAGTCGAAATCAAGGCTGTTCCAGTGAACACTTCCATCGCATTCCGGAGCGAAATAGTCGGAGCAACTGTATTCGATCACGGCGTCATCGACGAGTGTCAAAAAACCATGAAGAAATCCTTTGGGAACGAATAGCCGCAACCTATTTTCGGCCGATAGTACGACCGCATTACATTTGCCGAAAGTAGGTGACCCTATGCGGATATCTACCACAACATCTAGCAACTCCCCTTGAGAACAGCGCACCAGCTTCGCTTGGGCATGCGGCGGACGCTGATAGTGCATGCCGCGCAATGTATGTTTCTTTTCCGACAGTGAGGTGTTGTCTTGAACGAACTTCGGAAGCGAACTGCTGCATTCGAGGCCGATCAGTTCAGTCAAAAATTTTCGAGAGTCGCCCCAAATATAAGGTGACACCAACTGCACTCCTGGAATATCGGTGCCTTGAAAATGCATGCTTTTACCTTATTTTCTCGACGAATTGCTGTGTTAATTTTGAATGGGCGCCAGTTGGTTCTGGGAAGCCTGAAGCGAGAGCTTAGATAACATTTGGGACGCTCAAAGAGAAATCAGCGCAACAAAGTTGGATACCTAATTATCAGTACGTCTTCTCTGCTGCCTCGGCGTCTGGATCAAGTTGAAGCGCCTCTATCTCTCCCCTCAGCATCTCGTACTCTTCGGTCTTTCGCACCAAAAAAGCGCGCATTAGTGCTGCTTTCCGCGCAATTCCCTTAGGCGTTAAAATATAGGCGTATCTGCGTTTATCTTCTGTGGCTGTGAAATTCCCTAACTTCACAAGGCCTTTGCCTTTCAAGGCGCTCAGCACATAATGAATTCCACCCACACTGACCCCGACCGCCTTTGCCAGTTCCCGTTGGGACATTTCAGGATTTTCCTGCAGTAGACGAAGCACGCGAAAATGGGTGTCTTCCTGCAACTTGGTTCGATTACTGGCCATTTCAGGTTTCTCTCAGGCTACCGCACGAGGGCTGCCCGCGGGCACCTCGGTGGAGAAGAAGGATAAAGCGAACATGCATCTTACATCGCTCAGTTCCTGACGATAGGTAAACTCGCATGCATGCACAAGTGAGGAATAAGAGTTTTTGACCCCCCGCAACATCCGCGTGGAAATCCACACCCGGTGATCAGATAAGGTATCGTGACTCGGCGCAATTCTTTCAATGCTAGCAACCGCAGATTGCCATCCGGCAGGTAGCGATAAATTATCTCATTGAGCAAAAATCCTGAGGGCGACGCAGGCCAGTATTATTGTCGAAAGATTCAAAAACCTACCGGAAAACCTACTTGCACCCGTTTAAGTTCGAGCGATATGTAAGGCGTAGGGCTCCAGTGAGGTTGCGCGATGACATTTCACAATTACGGTTCAAGCTGGTTTCTGGCACAACTGAAGCCGAATTGCGCCAACATCGCGAACGAGAATCTCAAACCCCAAGGCTTCAAAACCTTCTTGTCGCTGGAGGTAGAGACGCGCCAGAACAGCGGCAAGGTTATAACTGCACTACAACCATTGTTCCGTGGCTACATCTTCGTTGCGGGCGGCCTCTGGCGCAAAGTCAACTCGACTTAAGGAATCACGCGGCTGGAGAGCTTTGGCAGAGAGCCGACGGTTGTACCTCAGGACCTAGTCTCGAAACTAATGCTGCGGTGTGATACGACGGGTAAGATGTTGCTGCCCCCCCCCTGTAGCCTGGCAACGAAGTGATGCTAAACAATGGGCCCTCTATCAGTTTCGTGGCAGAGGTAGAGAAAATCGCACCGTACCAGCGTGTCTGGGTCCTAACGGAAATCATAGGGACCAAGATACGTGTTGTGGTAAACCCAGATCAGTTGCAATCGATATAACCCTAAGACGAACGGACTGAACTGCCCCCCCCTGAAAGCTGCGGTGTGTTCGTGTGGTAACAATCGAAGCATAGAGTGTAACCTGCCCCCCGCGAAATCCCTCACCGTGATGTAGAGTCTGCGCCAACTTTGAAGGAGCAGACAGATGTGAAAGAGCCGTTTCACCGAGGCGCAAATTATCGGAATGATCAAGGAGCAGGAAGCAGGGATGCCGACCGCTGAGGTGTGCCGCAGTCACGGCCTGAGCACCGCCACCTTCTACAAGCTGAAGGCCAAGTATGGCGGCATGGAGGTGTCCGAGGCCGCCAGGCTTAAGGCGCTTGAAGACGAGAACGCCAAGCTCAAGCGCCTATTGGCCGACACCATGCTGGACAACGACGTGTTGAAGGATTTGCTGGGAAAGAGCTGACGACATCGGCGAAGCGGCGAGACGCGGCGCTCCGGGTGATGCGGGATCATGACATCTCGCAGCGCCGAGCCTGCAAGCTGGTTGGTGTCGATCCAAAGACAGTCCGGCGTGAACCCCCACGGGACTGTGTCGAGATCCGCAAGGAAATGCAGGAGATCGCCGGCAAGCGATGCCGGTTCGGCGTCCTGTTGGAGCGCAAGGGCATGATCATGAATGACAAGAAGCTATACTGATCTACCGGGAAGAAGGTCTCTCCGTGAAGCGACGAGGTGGCCGGAAACGGGTGCGTGGAACCAGGGTGCCGATGCCGGCCGCTGTACAACCCAATGCCCGCTGGTCATTGGACTTCGTGTCCGGCAGCTTCGGCACCTCGCGGAAGTTCCGGATTTTGGCGTTGATCGATGACTGCACCCACCAATGCATTTGCCTCGTCGCGGACACCAGCCTATCAGGGGCTCGTGTCAGTCGGGAACTGAGCGCCTTGATCCGGATCTATGGTAAGCCCGGCTGCACTGTCAGCGACAACGTCCTATGCGCGGAATAACAGGCTGATTTGGCATCAGGT
>TARA_R100001143_G_scaffold319_1_pt1 | contig 19200 bp, 19 predicted proteins | sample TARA_R100001143 | Tara Oceans TARA_R100001143 (sample SAMEA2621300) | marine metagenome | biome: marine biome (ENVO:00000447); feature: mesopelagic zone (ENVO:00000213); material: "saline water (ENVO:00002010), including plankton (ENVO:xxxxxxxx)" | depth 800 m | reverse complement strand
TCGCCCCTCCTTGGATAAGGAGGGGAATTCCCGAGTTGATTCTAATTTTTTTCAGCGAGTCCTCCTCCTGTTGCAGGAGGAGACAGAGGAGGTCTTCGACTTTTGAAACCTCAAACAAGGTCATTCCTGAGAAGGCAGGAATCTTCTGGATTGTTATCACAAGCATAATCCTCTAAAACTATCTAGATCTCGGGCATACGCCGCGAGATGACCTATCTGGGGTTTTGGAAATATAAAAGCAGTCTGCGGATGGACATCTACCTTTGAAAATTTAATACCCGCTTCCTCATTAGCTCATAAGTGTTATCTTTCATTTATGAGATCGAATTATTTGGTGCAATTTTCATGAGTGTGATATTTTTTCTGGGAGCTGTTCACGGATTGATGCTTACCTTTTTGCTGGTTTCTAAGAAAGTGAATCAACTTTCGAACCGGATTCTGGCTGCATTAATGCTGGTTTTTACTGTTGACCTGGCTATGGCGGCTTTGCTGAGTGTTGGTTTGCATCACAACTATCCTCATGTGATCGGTCTGGATTTCTCAATTACTTTACTGTACGGTCCGTTGCTCTATCTTTATTCCGAAACATTAATAAAAGGAAATAAGCGACTCACTCTTGCTCAGAAAAAGCATTTCATCCCCTTTATCCTTTTAACGCTGTATTTCCTTCCGTTTTATTTTAATTCAGGAGAAACTAAGCTAAATCTGCTTAGTGAAACCGGAGAATTGCAGTACGGAAGTGAATGGATCACTCATTTCAAAGTAGTGTACAGTCTTGCTTACTTACCTTTTATAATCAGGGATCTGTATCAGTACAGGAAAAAGATCAGAGCAAATTATTCCACACTGGAGAAAAGAAATCTGGACTGGTTACAGGGTTTTGTGCTGGCAGGAACGCTGCTCGGAATTACAGCCGGAGTTTTATACACGGTAAGTTCATTCAGTGATTTGCTTAGCGAGTACACTGATTTTACACTTCTGGCTTCTACTATTTTTGTGTACAGCATCGGTTATATGGGATTGAAACAGGCTGAGTTCTTTACTCTGATCGGAAGGGAAGAGAAGCAAGTTCCTAAAGAGGAGAAACCACGACAGGAAAGTTACACGCGCTCCGGATTAAATGAAGAACAAGGCAAAGAATTGCATCAGCAGCTTTGCGCATTGATGGATAAAGATAAACCGTATTTACGCAACGATCTCAGTTTAGCCGAACTTGCAGGATTAATGAATATATCGACTCACAATTTAACGGAAGTGATCAATACATTTGCTGATGCCAGTTTCTACGATTTCGTAAACAGCTATCGGGTAGAAAACGTAAAACAAGCGATCAAAGATCCTGAATTTCAAAATTATACGTTATTGGGGATTGGGCTAGAATCGGGTTTTAATTCTAAATCATCGTTTAACTCGGTTTTCAAAAAGCATACAGGATTAACTCCGTCGCAGTATAAAAAGTCTTTTGAGGGTTAAGATTCAATATGTCGTGTCATCCTGAACTTGTTTCAGGATCTTTGTGAGGTTTAATTCTGGTTGTTATATCCGGCATTCCGATCAACGCTGTTTCAATAGCCATCACCCCGCTTTCAGCGAAATGATGGAAATCTAATTCTCCGTCTGTCGGGTTTTGCACGGCTGACGGATTTTGGTTGCTGAGGACACAGATCGTTTTAAAGAATATTAAACAAGCAGATCCTTCAGGTTCTGCGGTTTATGCAATTGCCTGCCTTTACTCGCTGCGGGATAAATCCCTTGCTAGCTTATGAACGGAATTTTTATATCTGACACTCCGATCAACGCTGACACAACCTCCATTACCTCGATTTAATCTGGTTCTTGGAACGAACCTCCCCAGTTCCTAAACAAATTCTTTGGTTCTGAGTAGTTCGCCCCTCCTTGGTTAAGGAGGGGAATTCCCGAGATGATTCTAATTTTTATCAACGAGTCCTCCTCCTGTTGCAGGAGGAGACAGAGGAGGTCTGTAACTTTAGAAATTTAAACCAAAGTCATTCCTGCGAAGGCAGGAATCTGGATCGTTATCAATGAATGTGATCCTAAAAAAGATCCGGATCTCGGGCATACGCCGCGAGATGACTTTAACTTGTTGTTGAACAAGAAACGGACCTCCCCAATTCCGAAACAAATTCTTAGGCTCTGAGTAGTTCGCCCCTCCTTGGATAAGGAGGGGAATTACCGAGTTGATTCTAATTTTTATCAAGGCGTCCTCCTCCTGTTGCAGGAGGAGAAAGAGGAGGTCTTTTCTACTTTGCGATCAAGAATCCGGATCGTTATCAAGAGTGTAGTCTTCATATAAATCCAGATCTCGGGCATACGCCGCGAGATGACCGAGCTCAATTTTCATACCCAATTATTAGCCCGCGAAACAGAACACAAATCCTTAAATACAATCAAAAAAGAAGTCCAGTCCCAACGGTGTGGACGTTTATGGGGATATATGAAGGTATTTTTGTGCGAATCAATTAACCGCATAAAATATATTCATGAAGAAAATTTCACTGTTTCTGATCCTGACCGGACTTTCATTTTCAGTTTTTGCCAGACAATCGACACCACCTCAAACTCAGGAAATCACGGGAGTGGTTATAGACAGGCTGACTCAGGAAACACTTATCGGGGTAAATGTTTTAGTTCTGGATCATGAGCCTCTTCTCGGAACATCCACGGATGAACATGGGAATTTTGTTTTGAAGAATGTCCCGTTGGGGAGGCATGATATTAAGTTCAGTTATCTTGGATTTGAGACTGTGATATTGCGAAATATTCTGGTCAGCTCGGGTAAACAAACAGTTCTTAATGTTGAAATGGAAGAATCTGTATTTGAAGGAGAAGCTATTGAGGTGGTTGCCACTATTCAGAAAGACAAACCCATCAACGATTTTGCCAAAGTAAGTGTGAAACAATTCACGGTAGAAGAAACGCAACGTTATGCAGGCGGATTAGACGATCCGGGTAGATTAGTGACCGTTTTTCCGGGAGTAAATTCCACCGGAGGTGTTCAGAACAATGCTATTTCGATTCGTGGAAATGCACCCAAAAGTGTACAATGGAGATTGGAAGGAATTGAGATCCCAAACCCAAATCATTTTGCTGGTCTCTCGGTAGCTGGTGGTGGTGGATTGACATTATTCAGTGCTCAGCTACTTTCGAATTCGGATTTTTTTACCGGTGCTTTTCCTTCAGAATATGGGAATGCTCTTTCCGGTGTGTTTGATATTAACTTCAGATCAGGAAACAGAAATAAAAGAGAGCACGCTTTTCAAATCGGAATAAACGGATTAGAGGCAAGTTCCGGAGGTCCTATAAAAAAGAACGGCTCTGCAACCTATTTGTTCAATTACCGGTTTTCAACTTTAACGCTGTTACAACCATTGCTGCCTGTTGAGGGACGAATTCAATATCAGGATCTGTCGTTCAAAATTGATGTACCAACTCAAAATAGTGGTCGTTTCGAGTTTTGGGGAATCGGAGGTTTGGATCTTCAAACTATGGAAGCTAAAACAGATTCAAGCAAATGGGAATACGCATTCAGTGATTTCACAGAAAACCGAATTGATCTGGGAGTAGGAGCTGTGGGAGTTTCACATAGTATCACCGTAAACAATAAAGGATATCTGAAAAGCACTCTGGCTTTATCCGGTAATTCCACTGAATATTCAGAAGAACGTTTTGACGATAATTTAAATCTGAATCCATATTTGAATATTGATGACAATACAAGTCGACTGGCTTTTAAAACTTTTCTGAATCAAGGACTTGGCAAAAGAATAACTACACGTACAGGAGTGGAATTACAACAGCTTTATTTCAATTTTGATCTGGCTGGAAAACCCGATAACTCATCTCCTTATCAAAGTCTGATTCGGCAAAAAGATCATGCGCAACTGTATCAGATATATCATCAATCAGAATTCAATGTGTCATCGCGGTTATCAGTTTTGGGAGGTTTACACGGACAGTGGTTTTCTGTAAATGATGAATTTGTTCTGGAACCCAGAGCTGCGATCAGCTGGCAGTTGTTAACTGAAACAGCGTTAAATATTGGCTATGGCTTGCACAGTCAGATCGAAGAATTGGATGTTTATTTTGTCCAGCCACAGGCGAATTTTCCGAATAAAAACCTTAAAACAAGTAAAGCTCATCATTTGGTAGCTTCCGTAGATCAGGGAATCGGAGAGGTGCATCGAATTAAGATCGAGGGATTTTGGCAAAATATGTTTGATGTTCCGGTAATCGCAGACAGTAGTTTTTCGATGCTGAATTATGTGCATGATTTCACTTTTACGGACGCTCTGGTGAATGAAGGAAAAGGAGAGAACTACGGAATAGAATTAACGGTAGAGCGATTTATGATCAAAGGATATTATTATTTGCTGACCGGTACTTTTTATTCAAACAGATACAAAGGCGGAGATGAAATCTGGAGAAATGGTCGCTTTGATCAGAAAATAGCAGCGAATGTTCTTTTTGGGAAAGAATTCAATTTAAGAGAAGGACGAAATTTACTGGGATTAAATGTTCGTGGAAGCATAACAGGAGGAGAGCGTTACAGTCCGGTGCTTCAAGCCGCATCGATGAATGCCGAAGAAGTGGTATTCGATGAGAAAAGAGCATTTTCTCAACAGTTTGATACGCATTACATTGTTGATCTTTCAGTTACGTATCGAACGAACAAAGAAAACTACTCGACCTTGTGGGCACTTCAGGTAAAAAATTTATTGGGAGCCAAGGATCCAAGATTCGATTATAACTTCAAAACGGAAAAAGTAGATCTTATTAAAGAAGGATTAGTATTGCCTTTACTCAGCTGGAAAATTGAGTTTTAAAAAAAGGATTCCTACTCCAATCCATCAGACGGGTAATCCGTCAGATGGATTTTGGGTGCTCTGCGTCGGAAACGGACCTCCCCGAATTTCAAGCAAATTTTTGGGTTATGTGTACTTTTGTACCGACAAAAGTACCAAAAGCTCCCGACAAGAATTATTGGCGCGAACTCCATTGCATCGACTAATCATTACAAAAGGTCTTCGTTCATATGATGCATATTCACGAATCATCCTGAGTGTAATGATCGCTCCTCCGGAGCCGTCGATTTCATTACGTTCTTGGCTCGCCAATAATTCTAAAGGTCGTTGTAACTGGTAGCTTTTTGTGAGGGCCAATGGCTCATTCAAAAGGGTTTCCATTTTATCTGCATTCAGCACTAGACCATGAAAATCACAGATCGTTTGAGAGGATTTTAAACTAGCAGGTCCTTCAGGGCCGGCGGTTTATACAATTGCCTGCCTTTACTCGCTGCGGGATAAATCTCTGTTTTGTGTACCTGACTAAATCTATGGCACCACCAACACTCCAAATCAAATTTACCAGTGAGGACTTCAGAATGACCCATTAATTTGTTTATTAATATCTGTCAAAGAATTTCCCGTCATCAGCAGAAATGACTTAAGATATTTCCGATGTCTCCAAAATAAATATGAACCTTTGCCTTTTTTGAACGACTATGCTTGTGAGATGAATAACAGATCAAATCATATTCTGAATGAGTCACTTGCCCGGAAATATCAATCCGGAGATAGGGAGGCTTTAAAAGATTTGATCAGGAGGTTTAATCCTCAGTTGAGATCTAAAATTTATTATCACACCAGAAATAAAGATTCGGTACATGATATCAGTCAGGATTGTTGGTATGTGATCATCACGAAACTGGAAGAAGTAAAATTTCAGGTTGGATTTGAAGCGTGGGCACTAAACATCGCTCGAAATAAATCCATCGACTGGATCCGTCATCAACAAAAAGAAAGAAATCGAAAGTCGGATTCAGAGCAGGAGAACTCTTCAAGTGATCAAGTGGAAGAAAACGATCTCAGAGATGCCAGGATCAACGAAATAAGAAAGAGTATGAATTTGATATCAGATGCTCAGAGAATTGTTTTGGAATTATTTTACGTGGAGAATTTGAGCATAAAGGAGATCTCAATTGTGCTGGGAATCTCTTCGGGAACAGTAAAATCGAGATTATATACCGCCAGAGAATATTTAAAGAAAACCATCAAATAAAACAGTTGGAACTATTATGAAAAAAGAAGACATAGACAAACTGATAGAAGAGTCGTTAAACAAGGAAGAAGCCAAGTTCTATCACGAGCTTGAGGAAGAAGGATTATTCAAGCAGTGGGGTGGATTATACACCGGAAGGTTAGGGGGATGGGCGATGTTTATTACTATCGTAAACGTGGTAATTACAATATTTGCCTTTTGGTTTGGCTACAAATATTTCACCGAAACAGACCCAATGTTAATGGCAAGATATGGAGCTATTATGATCATTGGTTTGATTATGAATGGAATGGTAAAGCTTTGGCACTGGATGCAAATGGATAAGAATTCCATCTTGCGTGAAATGAAACGAATGGAATTTCAAATTGCTGTGCTTTCTGAGAAAGTTTCTGACAAATCGTAAAAAAAGAGCAGGGCAGGTTTGCTACTCAACGATAAACTTGCCTTTCATTAAACCGAAATGTCCGGGTACCGAACACAGAAAATTATAAATCCCTTTTGGCGGAGCTTCAAATGTAATGGTAGTTGATTCGCCGCCACCAATAACTTCGGTAAAAGCTATAATGTCTTCTTTTGATTCAGGAACATATCCATTTTCTTTCTCATCGAGTACACTCATGGCAAATGGTCGGATTTCAATCTCTTTATTAAGAAGTACAAAATTGTGTCCCATTTCTTCTTTTGTTCGTTTTCCTGTATGAATCAAAGTAAGCTCAATCGTACTGCCGGATTTTACTTTTATTTCATCCAGATCAAATCTCATCCCATCATTAGATTGGATGGTAACTTTTTGTATAGAATTCTGAGCGTTGGCAACTTGGTTAATTGCTATAAACAGAATTGCTGAAATAAGGAGGGTTAGAAATTTGGGAAAGGTCAATATTGAATGATATTTGTTTCTAAACGATTAGATTAAATTAAGTAAATGGCTTTTGAATAAGAATTAGAGTTAATTTAAATATATACGTAACCTCATCACGCTACTATGGACGGAATTTTATTACTTAACTCGATCTTTGAAATCTTCAATAATAATTACATGCCGCATGGAGCTTGCTATTTTTGGGAGCCTACTACCTTGTGGAGTAACGTTGTGGGAGATGGAGTAACTGCCTTTTCTTATTATATGATTCCAGGCCTATTGATCTATTTCGTTAACAAGCGAAAGGATATAGAGGTAAATGCACTTTTGGTTGCTTTCGCTATATTTATTGTCGCTTGTGGAACCGTTCACGTGATGATGATCGTAAATGTCTGGATCCCTTACTACGATATTTCCGGAATGATCAAAATAATAATGGCACTAGTATCAGTTGGTACTGTATTTATGCTTTGGAAAAGCATGCCGGAATTGCTGAAAATTCCAAGTCCTGCAGCCTTACAGGAAGCAAATGATGAAATTAAGTCTTTGAATGAAAACTTAGAAGACAAGGTAAAGCACAGAACCCAAGCATTGGAAGAAATGAACAGCGAACTGGAGAGTTTCAGTTATTCTATTTCGCATGATCTCCAAATACCGGTAAGAGCTATTTTAGGATATTCAGCAATGCTTGAAGAAGATCATATTGATCAGCTTGAGGAAGAAGGCATAAGAAAGCTTCAAAATATTTCGAACAGTGCATTGAAAATGAATGAGCTGATCCAGGGTATTCTTGAGTTCTCACGACTTGGAAGAAAAGACAAAACGGATTCAATGATAGATATGAATCTGCTTTTTAATGAATCGGTTAATGAGATCAGAGCGGGAGAAACTACTCAAAAAGAGATCGAATTGAATATGGAAGAATTGCCTTCGGTGTATGGCGATGAAGCTATGATGAAACAGGTGGTTAATAATTTGCTTTCAAATGCAGTTAAGTATTCCATCAATCAGGAAAAAATAAAAATTGACGTATCAGCTGAAGTTTCAGAAAATGAAATTACCTACTTCGTTAAGGATTACGGAATTGGCTTTGATGAAAAATATAAGCACAAGATGTTCGATGTTTTCCAACGACTACATGATGAAAATACCGTAAAAGGTTCCGGAGTTGGGTTAGCAATTGTGAACCGAATTATTGTTAAACATTTTGGTCGTGTAGATGCTCATTCTAACGGAAACGGAACAACTATTGAATTTACGCTTCCTAAGAAAAAGCTGTTAAAACCTGTAGAGTAACTAAAACTGTTTTTCTAAGACCCGGGGATGCTCTTCATTTACTTTGATGAGCATTTCTCCGAATAACGTATTTGCCCACGCAAACCAGTCTCTGGTGTATTGAGTTGCATCATTTTTGTAGAAGCTTTCATGCATGAAACCGGTGTCGGCATGTGTTTCTTTCAGCATCTTGATACACAATGAGATCTCTTCAGGATCATAGCTGGTTATTGCTCTTAAGATGATTCCCATCGGCCAAATACTGTCTTTTCCGGAATGCGGACTTCCTTGTCCCGTAGCGGCGGTACCGGAGTTGAAATAGGGGTTGTTTTCACTCAACAGGAACTTTCGGGTGTTTTTGTAAAGTTGACTTTCGGATTTTACAGCTTCTATATAAGGTAATGACATCAGAGAAGGAACGTTGGCATCATCCATGAAGATCTTGTTTCCAAAACCATCTACTTCGTAAGCGTAGATCTTACCGAAATTCAGATGCTCAAAAACGGCTTGATCTTCGATAGCCTGCTCAACTTGTTTTGCGAACATCTTACATTCATGAGCGAAATCATGATCATCAAGTTCGTTCATATAAATATCATGAAGCTGATTCAGCGAAGTAACCGCAAACAAATTGGACGGGATCAGATACTGATAAATGGTAGAATCGTCAGAAGGGCGGAAAGCAGAACAGATCAATCCAGTTGGTTTTAATTGTCTTCCGGTTCCGTTAAAAGGCGGACTATCTATCATTACGGAAGTACGTCTTGCAAATCGGTAGGGAGTGGTTCCATCCATGCGTTGTTCAGTTCTGAGCGTTTCAACTGCGAGTTTCATTGCTTTATCCCAATCTTCATCAAAAGCGGAAGTGTCGCCGGTAATTTGGTAATAAGCATTCGACAGTCGAATAGCGTAGCACAAAGAATCGATTTCCCATTTACGTTCGTGAATTCCGGGAAGCATTTGAGCGGAATCATCTTTCCAATACGATTCCTTGGTTACATCTTTGTAAAAAGCATTCGCATAAGGATCCAGATTGATACATTTCATTTGGCGATTGATGAGCCCCTTAACCAACTCTTTCAGCTTTTCATCTTTATTGATTAGTGGTAAGTAAGGCCACACCTGAGCCGTGGAATCTCTCAACCACATCGCATCAATATCTCCGGTAATGATGAAAGTATCCGGCTTGCCGTCAATGTATTCGAAGTCAACCGTGGTATCTAATGTATTGGGATAACAGTTCTCAAAAAGCCAGGAAACTTCCTCATCTTTAATAACAGATTTCATCTCTTTTATCACTTCCTCAACCGCGGAACTTGTAAAGGTACGCTCCGAAACCGGCGGACGTTTGCTGATAAATTCTTTTTTGGTGATGAAGCTCCCGAGTGGCATTGCAGATAAAGCTCCCAATGCAAGAGAGGAGTTTTTGAGAAAGGTTTTTCGATTCATATCAGGGTGTTTATTTCCTGAGAAGATGAATCAATACATATGAAGTTGCAAGTAGTCTGTATCTAATTATTCAAAACTATTATTGAAAGGTTTAGAACACTAGCAAAACTCACCCAGACCAAATAAGGATATAAAAGCCATGAAGACATTCTGTTTATGGGCTTGAACAATTTGATGGTGTAGACGATGAGAATGAGTAAAATAATGATGTCAATAAAAGCCAGAAATGGATTCTGCATCCCAAAGAAAAGAATACTCCATAAACCATTTACGACGAGCTGTGATCCGAAGACAAAAAGTGCTTTTTTCTTTTGAATTTCAGGAGCTTTTGATTTCCAGACACTTCCTGCAGCAAATCCCATCAAGATATAAAGAAAGGTCCATACAGGGCCAAATATCCAATTCGGTGGATTAAAGAAAGGCTTTTCTAGTATTGAGTACCAACCTGAGATATTTTCTGAAGTTGAGACTCCTGAGAGAAATCCTATTAGCAAACATAGTGCAATGGAAACAGGAAGTTTATACTTATTTGGGATAGACATTTTTGCTTTTTGAAGTGATAATGCCAAATAGTGCTAAAAAATTCCCTCAATTTGAATGTAAACTTACTACCTTCTCGGTTCATCGAAATAGTTATGAAATGAAAAAAGAACTGGAATCTATTCGGGAACGTCTAGATCAAATTGACAAAACCATACTTAAAGCTGTTGCTGAACGCCAGGATATTGTAAAAGAAGTAGCCGCGCTTAAGATAGACAAAGAAGCCGGTATCCGAGATATGGAGAGGGAGGAGCAACTTCTGAATCGAATTCGTCACTTTGCCCAAGAAATTGGTCTGGACAGATATTATGCAGAGCATTTATTCAGAGAGATCATTACAAACTCAGTTCGTTTTCAGACCCATTCTTTGGTTGATCATCAGAATAAGAGCAATGGCGATACCATTAAGGTAAGTTACCAGGGAACGGATGGAGCTTATTCGCATTTAGCAATTCAAAGACATTTTGGAGAGCGATACGGTAATGTTGAATGTTACGGTTATGATACTTTTCTAGAGGCGGCCAAAGCAGTTAAGGATGGAGAAGTTGATCTTGCTTGTTTACCGATCGAAAATACAACAGCGGGTTCTATTAATGATACGTATGATATTTTAGGAGAAGCCCATTTACATATTGTTGGAGAGGAAATACTAAAGATCGTTCATTGTTTACTGGCTGTAGAAGATGTAGATGTTTCTCAAATCAGAAGGATATTATCTCATCCGCAAGCCATTGCACAATGCACTCATTTTCTTTCTAAACTTCCCAGATGCAAAGTAGAATCATATCTTGATACTGCAATATCAGCACGTAAAGTTTTGGACGATGGCGATTTATCTCAGGCAGCAATTGCAGGGGCACATGCCGCCGATCATTATGGATTAAAGGTTATTGCACATGACATCGCAAATCAAAAAGAGAATTATACTCGATTTGTGATTGTTGGCCCAAAACCGGTTAAAGTAGATCTTCAGCTTCCTGCTAAAACTTCACTGTTGATGGTTACATCCAATGAAGAAGGTTCTTTGATCGAATGCCTGAATGTACTTCATGAATTTGGAATCAATATGAGTAAACTGGAATCCAGACCACGGATGAATGAACCTTGGAAGTATTCATTCCACCTCGATATTGTAGCAAATACAGCCGATCCTGACACCAAGAAAGCACTTAAAGAACTGGAAGCTAAAGCAGCTGAGTTAACTGTTCTTGGTTGTTATCCTAAACAAGAAAATTAGAATTAGAAGGAATAAGTAGCTCGTAAAAAAGTACTGTATTGAGTTGGAATAATATCCAATCTTGGTACTCTGACACGATATCGAATATCAAAATTTAGATCTGAGCTGAAAATAAAGCGATATCTGATTTCAATTTCTTCAGAGTTTACACCATACGGGCTGGCAGTTAACCATTGTGAGTCGGTGCTGGCAAACTCTACCATTAATTCATGTTTTTCGGCATATTTATTGATCCCAAAAGAAGTAACGGCACTTGTTCCGTTTTTAAACTCAGTATTCAAATTTTGGCCAAGTTCTCCAACAATCCTGAAAGACCCGCCTTTCAACACATCTTCAGCAGGAAAGTCAAAGGTTATTCTGGAGGCTAATGCCACATAAGTTGAAAACCCATCCGGTTTTAAGTATGCATTAGTTGCAAAGAAAATTCCAAAGCCTTTTTGGATAATATTATTCTGGTCACGTGTCCTGTTTTCCGCTCCCAGATAGTAGTTGAAATTATGTTCAGAATTACCATAATTCAGATTAGCCTTATAAGGAAATGAAATTGCATCCCGGTTTTGATACTCGATAATAGCTTCTCCAAACCATTCACTATTCAAGCCTTTTTTAAGATATAATCCATCACTCCAATGCACGAAATTTGCATTACTTTGAAATCTTAGGTGCGACCGGCCTGCATTTGATAAAACGCTTATTGATTTTTGGAATCGCCCAGCCTTCAAAAGGAAGTCTTCGTTAGTGTATTGATAGTAAAATTCGTCAAAGGAAAGTGAACCGTAAGCCAATTGCCGGTTTCCGTTTGCTTTGATAGTGAACTCAAAGGGTTCTGCTTCTTTAGAAACCAAATAAACTAATCGTCCTGAAAAAGAATGATTTTCATTGAAGAAATACTTAATACCGGGGCGAATTCGCAATAAAGTATTATCTCCGCCAAGTCCATTTGCATCGGTATCAGTTCCAATATGTGCTAAACGTACATTTCCATAAAATTGAAAATTTGATTGTTGAGCATGTGCATAATCCTGAAATAACAATATTGTGAAAAGCAGGATGGTGGAGTAAATAAATTTCTTCATAGTTGATTCAGGGATTTAATATGTAAAATTACGGAACTGTTAAATTCATTCCGATAGAAGTGAAAAATATATTTTAATATTCATTTTGAAATTCTGTACAAGCAATGGGCTTTTAAAGGATGATTATCTTCAACCAATGGGTGATCAAACTCTCCGATCTTTTTCATGCCAATTTTCTGCATCACTCTCTCAGAAGCTTTATTGATCAATGCAGTGAATGAGTACACTTCAACTAGATTAAGATCAGAAAACGCGAAGTCAAGACAGCGAGCAGAGCCTTCTGTTGCAAGACCTCGATTCCAGTACTTTTTATCTAAGCGCCAACCAATTTCAACACAAGGAGTAAAGTCAGCTTCAAAAGAAGAGTTTTTTAAACCAATAAAACCAATAAAGGTATTTTCTGGAAGCAGATCCACAGCAAAAAATCCATAACCATGTTCTTCGATATGATCATTGATTTTCTTTATTAACAATTCTGTTTGTTCAATATTCAGAACCGAAGGGAAGTGTTTCATTACTTCAGGATCTGAGTTTATTTCAAAAAAAGGTTTTAGATCTGAATCATTAAATTTTCTGAATCCCAATCTATTTGAAGTAAAAAAATAGGGATCATTCATCATCAAAGAATTTTTGAACCAGCATTAATACTTCAGCAGCGCATCCCCATGAAACTGTGAATCCGGCTCCACCGTGTCCATAATTATGAATTACGAAAGCGGTTTCATCTTTTTCAAGTCTGATCTGAGTTCTTCCGGGACGTAACCCAACCTGCGCAGATATAATTGTTTTTGATTTTAAATCAGGGTCTAGTAACGTACATCGTTCAATTATTCTCTGGGTAAGTTGCTTATCAATTTTTTGTGAGTATTGATTTCTAAAAGCAGAGCCTCCCAGAACTATACAATCAGTTCTCGGAATAACATAGGTAATTTCATTGTGTGTATTGGATGGTAATTCATCAAATGCTAGCCCGAAGATCCCTTCGGATGGTTCAATCTTAACTGTTTGCCCTTGAATGGGATACAGTTCTTTATCTTTAAATAATTCTTGAGAACCCAAACCGGAGCAATTAATAACAAGCGAATTTTCAGAAAGCTGCTCAAGATCTGTGATTTCCTGATAATGAATTGACCCGCCGTTATTCAAGAATGTATCATGCAAAAAAGGAAGATAGATCTGAGTTTCGATCAAAGGGATTGAATAAGTATAGCAGTTACATTTTGAATCAAGAATATCAATACTACGATGACTTATTTTAGATTTCGGAGGTAAGGCATGTAACCAATATGGAGTTTTGTTAACAGGCTCAATTATTTTGAATGGAACCATTGAAACACCGCTATTCGAATTATGGGCTAATTCTTCGAATTTTCGAAACGACAGATTACTCCACTTTAATACTTTTTCAATAGGACGTGCTTCGTATGGAAACCATATTGCGGCTGCATTTGCAGAAACGGTATCTTTAAAATGTTCTTTTGAAATAATGCTTACATCATATCCATTTTGCAAAAGAGTTATGCCGGTAGTTAAACCTGAAACACCACTCCCGATGATCTTAATCTTTGTAATTAAGGGGTTACTAGTCATATTTTAGGCGATCATCTTTCCATTCTATTTCAAAAGAATCTTTCTTTTTAAGATCTTTTGATGAACGAATCCATTTTTCATTTTGCCATACGCGGGCAAAACCTTTTTCTAGGGGTTCATTCGGATTTTGTTTGTCTAATCGATGTTGAAAAGCCAGTAAAAAATCCCTTCTGTTTCTCAATAAACCTGTGGTTTTGTACTCCAATTGTTCCTTCATAGAAGCGATTCTGTTTGCTGCAGTTTCCATCTTTTGTTGAACGGCGAGGAGTGCATACGATCTGGCAAGATTAGTAACTTTGTCTTTATAAAACTGCACAGCCCCTTGAGTATTCAATTGGAGCCTTCTGTACAGGTCTTCAATTCTGATATTAATTTCATTTATATCCGGTACAGCCATAACCGCAGCTTGAGTAGGGGTAGCCGCTCTGGAGTCGGCTACAAAATCAGAAATGGAAAAATCTACTTCATGCCCAACAGCACTGATAATGGGGATTTCGCAATGAAAAACGGCTCTGGCTACGGCTTCTTCATTAAAAGGCCAAAGATCTTCCAAAGATCCACCACCACGGCCAATGATTACTACATCAACATTTTTATGATTTGAGAAGTAATTAATTCCATTTACAATTTCCGGTGCTGCATTTACTCCCTGAACACTGGCATGAAATAATTTAACTTCAGCTAGAGGCCATCTTTTTTGAAGGGTAGCTCTGATATCCTGAAAAGCTGCTGTAGTTTTTGAAGTCACTACTCCTATTCTTTGAGGAAATTTGGGAAGAGCCAGTTTATGTATATCATCAAATAAACCTTCAGATTTCAGCTTTGCTTTTAACTTCTCAAAGGCTTGTTGAAGTTTTCCAATTCCTGCTTGCTGAACAAGATTAACGATCATTTGATAACGACCGTGAGGTTCATACACCTGAATATCTCCACCAATTACAATTTGTTGTCCATCAGTAAGATCGATCCCCAACCGTTGTACCGTACTTCTCCAAATAACACACGGAAGTTGGGCTCCGGAATCTTTCAGAGTAAAATAAAAATGTCCGTTTGCACTTCGTTTTACATTACTGGCTTCACCTTCTACCAAAATATCCATAAAGTTCTGTTCAAGAACAGTTTTGATCTTTCCGGTTAACTCAGTTACAGAAGGGATATCAAATAAAAAAGGTTTTTGGTCTGTCATATTGAAATTTGTTTGCCCCAAACATACGAGAAATAATGATCTTGATTTAGTATAATGAGTGAAATCCTTTTGTTTTGAAAAAGATTTTACTGCTCATATTATTTTTTTATTTAACGAGTACTTCAGCATTCTCACAAGACAGAAACAGGTACTTGCTGGATATCTATGAATATGATAAAGAATTGCAAGAGCTTGTTGAAAGAGTAGTTGACTCTCTAGGTGGAAAAGAGAGAAACCTAAACGCACAATCATTTCGAGCGAGTGGAGAGATGACTTTTCAAACAGGGGAAAAGGTTGGGTTTGATCTGTATTATTTGAAAAAAGAGTGGTTCCGATTAGATCACAAGACGGAAAATAAAAGTGAATTATTTGTTCGACATGGAAGAGAGGGGCAGATTAAAAAAAGGGATACACAAGGAGTAGAAAGCATTCAGAATCTAAAGGGATTAAAATTGAATGAAGAAGAACAGTTTAATATTTATGAAAACAATCTTTTCGATTATGAAAACAAGAAACTAGATATCTATTACGAAGGAGAGATCAAAGTTGGGGAATTGGAAGCTTATATCATCCGTCTTTCAAGATTTAACTATGGAGAGGAGATGTACTACATATCGAAGGAAAATTACAGGCCTTTTATGAAGCAGGTATATTTTTTAGATGGTAAATACCAATCGGTTATAAATTACACAATTGATGAATATGTTAAGATGAATGGTGTTTTTTTACCAAAAATAATAAGATTGAAGAAGGACGGACAAACAAAAATGATCGAATTTCTTAGCTACGATCTTTCAGCTGACTTTGACGAGGAATTTTTCTTGAATTAGCTTACAACTGGCCTCACCATAATCTCGAAGTAATTTAGTAATGGGCAGGTTTTGGCTAAAAAAACAGCTTCATTTATATCTTTTGCAGCGATAATGGTGTACCCCAAAATTATTTCTTTAGCTTCTATAAAGGGGCCGTCTGTTACAACATGGTCATGATTGATAAGATGAGTGCCGGAATCCTCAAGACGTTGTGAGTCGATGTGTTGATCGCCAAGTTTTTTGATCCAGTTTACATGTAAAATTATTCGTTCTTTTAGAGCTGCTTCGGAAGTGTCAACGCCATCCTGACCTCGAAAAATAAGCATGTATTTATTCATCATTTACCCCGATTAATTCTGAATTCTAATATAGAATTTCGGAATAAACGGATTAACTAAGAATAATGCTACTTACTAAGTTTGTGTTTAATTGATGCTTAAAACTCTTCAGTGCCCTTTTAAATACAAAAAATTCATGTTCAGAATGTTTCCCGCTATAAAATTTTTTATAAATATGGATGTTATAGACGTATGAGCACCCTTTAATTAAATTAATGCCATGAATAGACTTTTAATTTTCGCTGCGTTAACAGCTTTTCTTTTTAGTTGTTCAAATACCACGAACTCAGAAGAAATTGATGAAGTAAATATCAGGATATCAAATGTAAGTGAATATGCTTACGAGAATATTATTTTTTCAAGCAGAGGCAATGAGCTTAGATTCGGAAACCTAGAGTCCGGCGAGTCCTCGGAATATAAAGTTACGGAATCAGCTTCAAGAGTAGTCTTTATTGAATTGATCATTTCAGATTCAACGTATACCATACAACCAATAGATGATCTTGGGGATGGTATTTTAGAAGACGGTAAATATACATTAACGGTAGATGCGGAATTAAAAGGGAGATATAATAGTCTCATATTTGATCTGGTTGAAGACTAAAATTGATACCCATTTATTCAGATAAAAGTTTAGGATGTAACCAATTACGTCTCAATCATTTCCAAAGAATTAAAAGAAAATGTAGCTTGTTAACTAAAAAGGTTGCTAAGCAATTATGAAACACACTATTATTTTCCTTTTCGTGTTTGTATTTCTTCAAAAGGATGGATTATTAGCACAATCAGATGGTGATAATTTTTTAAACAATTCTGTTAAAACCGAGCATTTCGAACTGCTTCAGGAATTTCTCTCGATTCCGAACGATGCTAATTATCCTGAACAGATCACTGAAAATATTAATTGGCTTTCAGATAAGTTTAATGAACTTGAGTTTAATACCGCCATATTGGAAACGGAGGCTTTGCCTTTATTCTTTGCTGAGAAGTTAATCAATGAAAATCTACCAACGGTTCTTTTCTATATGCATTTTGATGGACAACCGGTTGATCTTTCTAAGTGGGACCAAGAAAGTCCATATAATCCTGTTGTTAAAATGAAGAAGGGAGAAGGTTGGGAAAAAGTGGAAAACCCTGACTTCAAAAACCTTAAAGAGGACTGGAGGATATTTGCCCGCTCGGCTTCGGACGATAAAGGACCAATTGCCATGTTTTTATCTGCGTTACAGGTTTTACAATCACAAGGAATGTCACCAAAGTTCAATATCAAAGTCATTTTGGACAGCATGGAAGAAAAAGGTTCTCCTGTTCTGGCTCCGGCGGTTGCAGATCATAAAAGTGTTTTGGCTTCAAATTATTTAGTAGTGTTTGATGGTCCGATGCATGACTCAGGACTTCCAACACTTTTATACGGAGTGAGGGGAATTACTCGTTTGAGACTGGAAGTATTTGGCCCGTCAAAACCTCAACATAGTGGACACTTTGGAAATTATGCTCCTAATCCTGTCTTCAGAACTGCAGAGTTATTGGCTAGTATGAAAGATGAAAATGGAAAAGTGATCATTCCGGGTTTTTATGACGGAATAGAGATCGAAGAAAATGCAAAGAAAATCATGGAAGCAGTTCCTGACGACGAAAGAGGAATCCGAAAAAGAGCAGGATTTGCAAAACCTGAACAAGTTGGAGGAAATTATCAGGAATCAATTCAATATCCATCACTTTCAGTACTTGGGATACAATCCGGGTGGGTTGGCAATGAAACAAGAACCATTGTGCCTGATAAAGTAATTGTTGAAATGGATATCCGAACAGTACCGGAAACAAACAGCAACCGTTTGATCGAATTGGTTAGAAATCATATTGAGGGACAGGGCTTTACAGTGCTGGATCATGAGCCAACACCGGAAGAAATGCTGGAAATTGATAAGCCACTATATTTTCAAGCAACCCCATTAATGTATCCATTCAGAACTCCAATCGATTCTAAAATTGGGAGTTGGTTAAGAGAAGCCGTGGATAAAGCACATCACAAAGAAATAGTTCAGATACGGATTAGCGGAGGGAGTGTGCCACTTTCTTTCTTCATTAATGAATTGGAAATACCAGCTGTATTGGTTCCATTAGTAAACCCGGATAATAATCAACACAGCCCTAATGAGAACCTGAGACTTGGAAATTATGTAGATGGAATACGAACCATTACATCAATATTGATAAGTTCAATTGAGTGACCATGTTTAAAAGAGTAACAAAATTCTTAGAATCCAATCAAAAGTACTCCGAAGTATTTATTCGAGCTATTATTGGTTTTCATCTCATATATGGTACTCAGGATAATGTGTTCTCTTGGGAAAGAATGCTTGAATTTTCGGAATTTTTAGCAAGCTTCGGTTTTCCAATCCCGTTGGTTTCGGCAGTTGCATCCGTTTACGCGCAATTCATTTGTGGGATACTTTTTATAATAGGATACCAAGTTCGTATTTCAGCTGTAATAATGATCTGTAATTTTATTATCGCACTTTTAATGGTTCATACCGGTGATACTTATCCCGGTGCTTTTCCGGCTATTATGATGCTTGCAGGATCTCTGTATTTGTTATTTAACGGGAGCAAAGTATTAAACGTGAATACTCTGTTTTTTAAGAAAGAGTTGTAGATGTCAGGTAATTCGTTGACAGTCTGGTAGAGATCGTTGTGCTAGGTTAAGCTTTATTATCTGGTCTCGATGCTATGCATTGGAAACGGACCTCCCCGGCT
>TARA_R100001143_G_scaffold570_3_pt1 | contig 19393 bp, 20 predicted proteins | sample TARA_R100001143 | Tara Oceans TARA_R100001143 (sample SAMEA2621300) | marine metagenome | biome: marine biome (ENVO:00000447); feature: mesopelagic zone (ENVO:00000213); material: "saline water (ENVO:00002010), including plankton (ENVO:xxxxxxxx)" | depth 800 m | reverse complement strand
AGCCAACAGCGTTGGTGTCTTATACCGGTTTTTTAGGGCGACGATGAGCATTGTCTTTTCCCGATTGCTCAGGCTCCGCAAATCGCCGCCAGGTTCCTCTTTTATCATTTCACTCGAAGTCTTGAGTAGATCATGCTCAATCTGGAGCTCGCGGATGTCGCGCTACAGGGCTTCACGCTGACGCTCCAACTCTTCGAGTTCTGGGGGAAGGGCACTCTTCTTGCGTTTCATCGTGGCAGGAGCCTCCGGGCCAAGAGTCTGAGTTTTCCAAGCATAGAGCGTTGGCCGACTAACTCCGAATTTTTCCGCCAGGGCCTGGGCACTTTCTTAACGGCTATATTGCCCGACCACAGCAGCCTGCTTCACGGCGTCAGAGCGATTGCCAGGGCCATATGCCGTGTTGGAGGCCGGCTTCATGCCAGGAAAGGCCTCGCGCACCCAAGCCGTCATTGTGGTTCGGCATGGATAGCCTAAAGCACACAGCGTCCATGAGATGCAGCGGCTATGGGTTGCATAATGTTCTAACGCCATCTGCTTTTGCGCCAACGAGAATGTAGGCGGGCGCGGCGCCGATCGTATCGGCAAGTCCTGCAGAAGTTGGTATTCTCTATGCCACCCTTTAAGGGCGTTCTTCGTTGGATACCCCAACTCATGGATGGTGGCCTGCGCGCGCTTGCCGAGCTTGATATAAAGCTTAACCGCGCGCAGTCGTTCTTCGTAGCTGTTCATGAACTATCTTCAAGATAGTCCAACCTTTCGTCCGCCCCCCCAACCCATCGGGTCGGTTCTCGGTGACATTCAACGCTCTAACGGCTTTCTCTAACTATCGCTTTCTCTGCGACCGGAATCCTTCGCCTATGTGTCCCGAGCACGAGCTTACCCGGCATGGCTATCACTTTCCGGCACATGATACCCTTCGACTCGCGCGGCAATTAATTTGCGCAGCCTAACCGAGTCCGCCGACGAAATTGAGCCGTTCAATTCCCTTATCATTGCAGCCACCTCTATTTGGCTCAGCATCCCCTCCTGCGCTCGGAGGATCTTCGCATGCGGTGTCGGCAACAAGCTATCGTCGTCGATAAGCAGCTCTTCATAAAGCTTCTCACCGGGACGCAGACCTGTCACCCTAATTTCGATGTCCCCCTCTCCCGTCGCCGGATCCTTAACCTTTCGGCCAGAGAGTGTGATCATACGACGGGCGATATCGATGATCTTTTGCGGTTCTCCCATGTCCAGCACGAATACGTCACTACCTTTAGCGTAAGCCCCGGCCAGCAAGACCAGACGCGCGGCCTCGGGAATTGTCATGAAAAAACGGGTGACATCCCTATGGGTCACCGTCACCGGCCCTCCCCGGGAAATTTGTTTTTGAAACAGTGGCAGGACCGAGCCAGAGGACCCGAGTACGTTGCCGAAGCGTACCATGGCAAATTTCGTACTAGCATTGCGCGTCTGGACATCTTGTACCACCAGCTCGGCCATCCGCTTGGTGGCACCCATGATATTTGTCGGCCGTACAGCTTTGTCGGTGGAGACGAGAATGAAGCGCTCAAGTTTAGCTTCAGCGGCTGCTTCGGCGACGACTTGGGTGCCGAGCACATTGTTACGTGCGCCTTCTAGCTCATTTTCCTCGACCAGCGGCACGTGTTTATAGGCAGCGGCGTGGAGGACGATCTCGACCCGCTCCTCAGCAATCACGCCGGCGACGCGCGCCTTGTTGGTGACCGACCCAAGACGGCTGACAATAGGGATCCCCGTGGCCTTCGCCTCGGGCTGCAGTTCCTGGTCAATCGAGTACAGCTGGAACTCACCTTGTTCGAACAAGACGATTCGCGCCGGGTTGCAGTTCAGTAGCTGCCGGCAAAGCTCGGACCCGATCGAGCCCCCTGCCCCGGTCACCATCACGACGCGGCCAGCGTATGTTTTCGCGATTTCCGGCGTATCAAGATCGACCTTATCACGGCCCAAAAGCTGATCCGGCGCGACGGTCCGCAGGCTATCAGCCAGCCCCTTGCCAGACATCAGGTCCACATAGGACGGCAGCACTTGCACCTCGACCTCATGAACGCTGAGCTTGGAGATCAGCTCGTCCCTACGCTTCTTTGCCATTGATGGCACGGCCAGTAAGATCTGTTCGATATCGCGCGTTTTGACCAGCTTCCCGAGTTTGGCGGGGTCATGAACAGGCAGCCCCGCGACCATAAGACCGTGCAAGTTCGGGTTATCGTCAATAAAAAACACAGGCCGCGCTTCGCTTGCCTGCCGCAAGGCAGCTGCTAGCTGGATACCCGCGGCCCCTGCCCCATAGATCGCGACCGGTTTACGGTTACCCCCGCGCTCTGACAGCCAGCGCAGTAGGTTCAGTCCAACCACGCGCGCCGCGACGGCGAAGATGCAAAAGAACAACCCCAAAAGAAGCGGTACGGACCGCGGTGCCGACAGCTTTAACCAATAGCTCAGCATCACAGCACTGAAGGCGATCAATAGCGACGCTACTCCGATATTTGACATGGAATGGGTATCAAAAGCGTTAAGCTTGATGCGGTGGAGCCGCAGTGCCCAGATGATACCAACGCCCCACATCGAAATCACCGGGAACAACACCCAACTGTCTGCGATCGGCATCCAAGGCGTGCCAGTCCCGTAGCGGAAGGCAAAGGCGCAATAAAGGGCAAGGGGCACGAGTATGCTGTCGACGGCCAGAAAAATGGCCCGCTTTTTCGCCCTTGAAAGGTCGCGAATACTGTTCATGTGCATGGTGATAATTTTCTTTTAAATATAAGAAGCCTTTGTAATGTGAGGAGGTTACCAAATTACAGTCGTTTCACGAAGGTATTTTTACGGATCCGCCGCTTGTCGCTTGCGTTATACGCCCTGCCCTTGATCCGGCCGCAAGATGTTGAATACTCTTCCCCGCGCGAAGCTATATAAAGAGACACGCGAAAAGGGAATACATCAGATACTGCTGGCAATGATCCGCTGATATGCCCCGATGAGAAGACTTTCCATCCCGACATCACACGGAAGATTCGTAGAAATTGCATGGATGTCCAGTCATTCGTCATGCCGCTGGCAATTTGCATGATTTTCTGGCAGACATAATCTATAAGCCACTATATTTATTATATATTATAAGTTGTCAGCTGACAATTTCGCGGTTGGCCAGAGTCATCAGCGTAGGTTGCAGTGAAAACACCTCTTGGCGCGCCATTTGTGTCAGCCGAAGAAGGTATGCGCCTGGGCTGCGGATGGCAGTGGCCTTCTAAAGCACACAGAAGATAGCGACCGTTTCCTGCCCAATACACATTTTGCGTTAAGACTACCTAGACTGTAAGTATCCGCCGAAGGCCGTGGCTGTGCCGTATTGATCAGAGGCGTTTGGGTGCGGCCCTTGGTTTGCGCGGCTTTGGTGCCCACTTTTTGGCGAGGCGCTCGAAGTTGTCGAGGATACGGCCGATCTCTGCCTTTTCAGGGTCGAACTCTCCCCCATACCATTCCAACATCCGGTCGTGCTCATCGTGCTTGGGGTCGGCCATGGCTTCGAGGAAGTCGGCGTAGCCGGGGAACCCACCCACATCTTCAGGGGGGCAAGCACCGATGGCCCTGACGAGGCGCGGGTAGTCGGCACCCGGGATGGCGTCATCGATCTTCTTGACCTTGATTACATGGTGCCAGTTCTCTCCAAAATCATAGATGTAATGGATGGTCTTGGTGTCGACATCCTCGAGCACATCAAGCAGACTGGATTTGCTGGCAGGCAGGGGGCCATCGTAATAGCCGTCAGGGTCGGGCACGCCCCAGCCAACACCGCCGGCCCGGAACTCATAAAGGTGGCTGTCGGTCCAGCCCATGGCAGCCTGGATCACATCGTGCAGACGGTTGAGTTTGATCTTCAGTGGCACATCGAAGCGCCGCAATACCTGAGGCTCGACATCGGATAATGTGGCCTTGAGGCGCGCGACCAGCGTCATGCGGCAATCCTTTTCAATTCAGTGGCGCTCTTCCAGTGCCAAGGCAGCAACTCATGCACACGCGATATCGGCATATCCGGCAGACGGGCGAGCACATCGGCCAGCCATGCCTGCGGATCGATGTCGTTCATCTTTGCCGTGACGATGAGGGGATATATGAAGGCCGCCCTGTCGCCACCGCGCTCGAACCCAGCAAAAAGCCACGACTTTCTGCCTAATGCGATGCCGCGTAGAGCGCGTTCGGCGGCATTATTGGTCAGACAGAGACGCCCGTCATCAAGGAATGCAGTAAAGGCTTCCCAGCGACCTGTCCCGTCGAGCATGTAATTGCCCGCCTTGGCGACAGGGTTGTGCTTTGACATCCGGGCCCGCTCGGTCCGCATCCAGTCGTGAAGATCATTGACCAGCGGCGCGACCCTTTGCTGCCGGACGCCATGACGTTCTGCGGCTGACAGGCCGGTGATCTCGCGCTCGACAGCAAAGATAGCGTCGATCCGCGTCACGGCATCCAACGCGATGGGCGAGATCTCCGCTGCCACATTTTTGCCCTTGTGGGCGATGGCTTTGATATCGGCCCGCTCAAAGAACTTGCGCCTGGCATGGCTCCAACACAGTGCGGATCGCACCGGCCCCGGGCTGCGATCCGCCAGATACAAATCATTGTAACCGCCATCGACGTCTGACTGCAGCTCACCATGCCACCCGGCCAGGTGCCGTGTCGGGTGTTCCTTCCGACGATCTGCTGAGAAGTGAAAGAGCGCGGCAGGTGGCGCACCCCCATTCCAGGGACGATCATCGCGCACATAGGTCCAGAGCCGCGCTGTTTTTGTGCCCCCACGCGCCAGGAGCGGCACGGTCGTGTCATCACTATGCAGACGCCCGCCGTCCAGCACATGGCGTTCGATCAGCGCATGGATCGGAGCAAGCGCCACACAGGCATGGCCGATCAGATCGGCAAGCGTAGACAGGCTGAGGTCAATGCCTTCTCGTGCAATGCGCTCGGCTGGGCGGTTCAGTGGTTGGTGCTGGCCATATTTGTCAAAGGTGATCATGGCGATCAGGCTGGGCCCGGCCCATCCTCGTGGGATCGCATGGAAGGGTGCTGGTGGCTGGCTGATTTTCTCGCAGGCTCGGCAGGTGAACTTCTCCCGCACTGTTTGGATCACTTTCCACTGGCGGGGGATCACTTCAAGCGTCTCCGTGATGTCCTCGCCCAACTTCACGATCCGGTCGGAACCACAGCAGGAACAGTTGGTCGGGGCCTCAACCACGACACGTTCGCGCGGCAGATGGTCAGGAAAGGGTTTGCGCACTGGCTTGCGCCGCGTGAAGGCGCGCACCGCGCTGGTCGTGTCTATAATAGCGGCTTGTTCAGCTGCCAACGCATCCTCTATGGCTGCCGCTTCCAATTCCTCAAGCTGCAATTCCAGTTGATCGATCGGTCGGGCGCGACGTTCGGATGATATCCCGTATTTGTCGCGCCGCAGCTTGGCGATCTCCAGCTTCAATTCCTAGATCATTGCCTCGGTGCAGGAGACTAAGGCGCGGGCTTGCACCAATTCGGCCTCTGCAGCTTGCGCACGGGCGGTCTGCGCGGCAAGTGCGGCGCTCAATTCGGCGATTTGCAAGGCGGCATTTGACATGGCAGATGCCTAACATAAACGCTACAAAAGGCCAATAAAAGCAGGAACTTAACCGCAGATCATCCAGCCATTCTGGGCCTTTGCGTCCAGCGCGGATTACGCCAGTCGATCCCTTCCAGAAGATAACCGAGCTGGGCGGATGATATCGCCACAGCCGTCCCGTCCTGGCTCACAGGCCAGATGAACTTGCCCGCCTCAAGCCGTTTCAGATACAGCGACATGCCAACCCCGTCATGCCAAAGCAATTTCACCAAGTCGCCTTTACGCCCACGAAAGCAGAATATCTCACCGGCATGCGGGTCACGCCCAAGGCCCTGTTGGACAGACAACGCCAAGGTGTTCATCCCGCGCCGCATATCCGTCACCCCACCCGCAATCCAAACCTTCGTGCCCGCCGGAAACGCGATCATGGCCGCACCATCAAGCCATTGAGCAGACGCGCAGCAGCCTCCATGTCAAAGCCGGAGGGGATCGTCACGCGACACCGCGGGCCGAGATCAACGGTCATGACAAAAGCTTGCGGCGCAGGAACATCATCAGGGCCAGAACCGTCTTCGAGCTGAAGAACGCGCAAAAATTGTGGGCCAGATCCAAGCAGCCCATTATTGTGCCTATATCGCCAATCGTAAAGCTGTGATCGCGAAATGTCATGGCGCCGTGCGACCTCCGCCAATGTCACGCCATCGCCGTGGCTTTCCTGAACGATCCGGACCTTCTCATCATCCGTCCAACGGCGACGGCGGCCGGTATCAGAGACCGACAAAACTTGAATACGGCGGGTGTCTTCGTGTGCGTCCATAAAGACACTCGATAAACAATCTCGCAGCCTATCAGCCAGACGGCCCTCGGCGGATGTTTACCCTAGACTGGTCGATACCGATGTATAGATCTGATTTTGTGATAAAGGCCAGAAAACTTAAATAAACACTCACGCCCGCTTGCAGACCGAGAACACTTCATAAACTCAATCTTGAAATAGGTTCGACGCCGGCGTAACGTGGCCGTATGGATCACACATACCACCACAACCTGAGCTCCCGAATATCCGACTGATTACTAGTTCGGTATCTGGGAGTGCCGCGGTGGGACACGGGATTTATAAACCCTTTTAACAGCAGATTACTGTGTCGTCGGCGGTTCAATTCCGCCCATTCCTACCAATATCAATGTGTGAATTTTTGGACCTGTTGCGCTGCAGCCCAACGTATACTTTAGTCAACGCCAACTTCCCGTCGGATTTTACTGGGGCATTCCTGACCAGTATTGGGCTCCGACTGTGCGGATTACGATAACTAGTGATGGCGGCAAACATTGTCGTCAGGATCTTGCTTCGTCTTTACAACCACCATCAAATCAGTTCGGCTATCATGGTTGGCGGAGGGGACGAGATCCCTACGGCTTCCCGTCTCTGGCTAAATAGATACCATGCTTTAACCTCGACCCCGAAAGCAAGTGAGTTGCCAGCCGTCATCGGAAAGAACACTTTTAGAACCTGCAAAGAATACTTGGCTCGCTCGGCAGATATCCAAAGGAATCGGACATTCGACAAAAGTGTCGATTTAAATATGTATAAAAAATACATCTTGTGTTTACTTCTGCGCGCGCAACAAACTGTTGAATTATCGCGAGATCATAAATAATAAGTCGCTGATATCTAACCGTTTACTGCCGTTACGAACACTCGGCCTCAACGCCCTCAAGCCCCTCAACAGTTTATCCTAGATTAATCCGCTATATCTGTTAATATCTCTCAAGCAATAAAGACTTGAGGGCAGCAATGAGCGGGATTCGAGCCTCCCAGAGATTTGAAGTCATGTCCAAGCGGCTGGGTAACCGGTTGCATGAGCATGCGCAGGAAACCTTCCCGCCGGACGCCCAGAAGGGCCTTCGCCGCTTCGCTATGCGGGAAGCGGCTGAATTGCTGCGCATCAACCAGAACACCTTCCGACATCATGTGTCAAACCTCGAAGGCTTTCCCGAAGGGATTTTGGAGGGCGGCAATCGCCGAAGCTTCTCCGCAGAGGAAATGGTTGAAGCACAGCGCGTGCTTCTTGAGACTGGAAGGATCAAACCAGAAGAGCATCCGCACAGAAGGCCGGGAGAAGCTTGTCAGGTTTTGACGATCTTTAACCTGAAGGGTGGCTCTGCCAAGACATCGTCTGTTGCTCACATTGGGCAACTATTGGGTCTAAGAGGGTACCGGGTCTTGCTGATAGACCTTGATAGCCAGGCAAGTCTGACGAACCTATTTGGTGTTACGCCCGAGCTTGATCCGGATATGCCAACCTCATACGATCTGATCAAATCCGATGACCCGCTTCCCGCGGCAGAAATCATTCGCAAAACGAACTTCCCGACTGTCGACCTGATCCCGGCATCCATGGACATCATGGAGTACGAGTTCGAGGTCGCCCTGAGTTTCAGAGAAGGTACCACCACGTTCCATAGCCGCATCAGGGATGCACTCGAGCCAGTCTTGAGCCAATATGATGTGGTACTGTTTGATACCCCACCGCAGCTGAACTTCTCGGTGATCTCGGCTCTTTTTGCATCGACTGGGGTACTAATCCCGCTGAACGCCTCAATGCTCGATGTCATGTCCCTTGCGAGCTTTCTTGCAATGGCGAGCAACTTGATGGGCGTAGTCGAGACGCATGCCCCCGAACACGGGCTGAACTTCGTAAGACTTCTCATTACACGCTACGAAAATACCGATGGTCCGCAGGTTCAAATTTCGTCTCTACTTCGGACGGTGCTTGGAGATGCGGTACTATCTGCAGAGTTCCTAAAATCGACTGCAGTGGGCGACGCAGCAAATACCCAACAGAGCATATTTGAGGTAGAACCCCGCGACGTGAACCGCCGAACTTACGAGCGCGCGACCGAATCCGTCTCTCGTGTGACTGATGAGGTCGAAAGAGAAATTCTTAAGGCATGGGGGCGTAGTGATGGCACGTAAAGTCTTCGGAAATTCCCTGAAGAATGCGATGGGTGAAGCGTCGCCTTCGGAAGAAAATTTGGATACGAGCCGCACGAGCCCGACCGTAGCTCGCGCACAAGCATCCATTCTTGAAGAAGATAAACACGCCACACGGCTGATAGACCCGAACGCCATACAGATGTCCGCGGTCATGGATCGCATCGATCCCAGCGATGGGCTGGATGATCTTGTCTCGTCGATCCGCGAGCACGGTCAAAAAGTTCCAGTTTTGGTTCGCAAAACCTCGAATGGATCCCTTGAGATTGTTTATGGTCGCCGCAGGCTTCTCGCTTGCCGCGAACTAGGTCAGAAGGTGCGCGCAACGGTCATGGAGATGACCGACGAGGAAGCACTCATTGCCCAAGGTGTAGAAAACAATGCCCGCCAAGACCCATCGTTCATCGAAAGGGCTCTGTTTGTAGCCGGCATCATTCGGGAACTTGGGAAGACAGACGAGGCCCGCAAGAACGCTCAGACAGTTGCGTATCGGGCACTTCAGATAGATGAGTCGCTTGTCTCACGGATGAACCGTATCGCGACAGGCATTCCTACTGAATTAATTCAGGCTATCGGACCTGCGCACGGCGTTGGTCGACGGGTCTGGGAAAAACTCTTTCGGTTATGCGAAAAAGACGGCGCAAGAGCCCGCGAAATTGCCACCAAAATTCCCAGCAATTTGCCGGGCCCCGATCGTCTAGAAGCAGCGGTTACCTTGCTAACGGCCACCAAGCCATCGGCTCCCTCGGCGCACCCCGACGAGCGCGTGAAGGTCGGGCGAAGGGGTAATCGTATCACTATCGAGGCTGACGCAGATCTAGCCCCACGTGTGGAGGAGGCTGTGCGCAAGATGATAAGTGAGCTTCTTGACCGCGGTCAAGATGGGCCAGAGTAACAACCCCCCGTCTTGACCGCGGTCAAGACGGCAAAAACAACGAGCAGCAAACGAAAGGAGGACCGGCTAGAAAAATAAAGACCCCCCGAAAGCGATACTTCCGAAGGGCCTCAATTAGTCTCGACACCTAATTGATACCCCCAAATCGAATCGATTTCAACACCGCTGGCGGTGAACGGGGATGCTTTTTCTTCCGAAACACCATGGAACATCAAAATAAAACACGAACCGCCTTGGCGGAACGGACAGACTTACCCTACTCTAACCCATATGAGCTGTTAGGCCCGGTTCGCATTCTGAGAAAAGAGCTCGGCCTGACGACCAACGACCTAGCCGTGCTGACCGCACTCATCAGCTTCCTTCCCCGTGAGAGACGTGGAGGTCTGGATAACCGGCAGTTTGCACTTACAGTCGTCTTCCCATCGAACGCTTCGTTGTCAGAAAGGTCCAATGGTCTTGACGAAAGAACACTTCGTCGCAGCCTTGGGCGCCTCTCAGCGGCTGAACTGATTGAACGGAAGAGTTCCGCAAATGGTAAACGCTTCCCGTTACGGTATGGAGGTGTGATTAAGGACGCTTTCGGCATCGACCTGAAGCCCTTGATCCAACGGTACGACACTCTCACGATGCAGGCGTCACAGCTTACCGAAGAACTCGAGCGCCTACGGTCACTGAAGACCGAAGCCTTAGCACTTCGTGCGTCTCTCCTTCGTCAGACAAACCTCGACGAAGAAAGACTCTCTACCTTACATATGTTTAGAAATATCTTGCGGCGAGCAACCTTGACCGTGGACGCAGTTCTAAGCATTATCTCGGAGCTCCGAGCCATGGGTGCCGCCACAGACGCCTGCTACGGTGAGAGGTACACAGAAGTAAACGCCAATGCAGGAGTCATTTTACAAGCTGACGAACAGCGATCAGATAAACTCGATCCAATTGAGCTGACCGCCACAAACGGACAAAATGTCCGGCACATAGAGTCTACAACAAAAGATATTAATAAGATTGCTATAAAAACAGCGGAACAGGATGAACAACCGTCGCCAAACCAGGTCAAGATTAAGCGTGATCCTCAGAAGATGGCTTGGGAAGACTTCACCCATGTAGCAGGACTTTTCCCGGTCCCTCCTCACTCAGGGGAAACCCTTAACCGCATTCTGTATGACCTAGGTAAACTGCTTAGAGTGAGACAAGATAGATTGAAACGTGGCATCCAAATGGCAGGCGCAGGCAAACTGCTTCTAGTCTTCGACTACCTGTTAGCCCGCGCCGGTACGATTAAGCACCCCGATGCCTATTTTGAAAAAGTGCTATGCACACAGCTTGACCGCATATGAGTTTCTTGACCGCGGTCAAGAAACTCCACAGCGTTAGATTGCATGTCAGTTTAAGGTGACAGAAGGTGATTGTTATGGTGGGTCGCTACCGGGATGGATCATAGAGGAGATCCGGTCACCACTCTCGAGGCTAAGTTCTGTTGAATACCAAGGCATACGTAAAATCGAAGTTCTTATGATCCACTCTACCGTGCTGCACATATAGGAAAAGAAGTAGTTTACACTAAAATGTCTTAGGGCTTTTGTATCCTTACGAGATAATTTTCACAGGTTGTACTGCTCGCTGCAGATGTTGAAGGAGCATCTCAAATTTGGATGCGACGTCCCTGCCCCTTATAGGAACTACTATCCGATAAGGAATAACGGTAGAGTACCTAATAGCTTCCCCCATGAACTCTTGGTGGTGTATTTCGGTAGTCCAAGTGCGCTTGAAATGCTGCGAACGAGATATACCAGTGAAACGTGGGTTCTGCTGCCGTGCCCATAGGATGGACCGCGGTCTAGCTGGGTAAAGGCATTATTTAATTCCGAGGTCCGACGGTGGGGCGATAAAAGCCCTCGACTCCAACATTGACGAATGAGTCTTTTCAAATCCCGAAAATTTAAATCTCAGTTTAATCCTGCAGAGATAATTTGACCGAGCATTCAAGAACAGAATGCAGTTTCAAATTTCTCATACAAGGAAATACCATGACCAACGACTCCAATATCTCGCCAAAAACAACCCATATTGAGTTACCGAAAACCCTCGTGCTTGTCCTCCCTGGCGGTATGTTCGGATCAGCAGAATCCCAATTGGGGCGTAAGGCACGCGAATACCGCAATGCAGTTGCAGAGGAAATTCTATCACACGAGGGGCACTTTGCGGTGATCGATGGATTTTTATCGGATGAAATCCAACGCGGGTTTGACGACGTAATCGAGAAGGGGCTGTCCAATGCTATTCTCGCTGCGGAACGCATAGGGTGTCCAAATTCGATTTCAGCAGTTCGTATGTACGGTTGCGACACGGGCGAGGTAGCTTATGATGGCTGGCAGGAAAATCGTTCATATTGCCTGGATGAATATTTCGATGGACCCGATGACGCAGCGGAGTTCTTGAGTAGGCATCTCGAAACATCCGAGATCACGGTAACTGGTGCTTGGGCAACATTAGATGACAGCTCCGGTTGCGTGAACGGGGTTGCACAAACTCTCAGGTCCCTTATGCCAAACATTCAGGTGCGGATTAGCGAAACAGCGATCTTCGAAGAATACGAAGATGGAGAACTCGATGGACAACCGGTCTTCAATACTTTGAGATGACACTGGCCAATTCCCACGCCCTGAACGATTGATGATCATACGAGGTACAGGGCATTAAATAACTATCTGATAAAGCCCTGCAGATGCGGTGTCAGCACTGCTGGACTTTATCTAACTACTAAATCTATTGTGCTTTGCGCCTTCCTTAATGCACCTATAGGTTGAATTTAATTGTTCCGCCTCGGTAGACGTAACTCCAAAAACCGCGGAAATTTAGTGAGCAGTGGTGTTATCACGTAGTGCAAACGTGCGTGATTATAGCCTTCCGCTGGTTCAGATTTAACTTCCTCGGTCGCTGACGTACCAAGTCTTGTGCTGCACTGCTCTGGTAGTGCGACATCTACAAAACCTGTCTTATCCTCGTTGGAGCCATTCACACGCTTAGGACGATGCTGCTGAAAGCTTTTTACTTTGTGTTAATGGGCCGTGACAATCTCCTACCAAGAGGGGGATTTAATATGACCCAGGCTACCGATCTCAATAGATCACCATTTAAAAAGCTAAAGCTTGAAACGGCAAAATTAATCTTGGCAGGTTTTCGGCGACCGGCATACGCGGGTGTTTTGCAGCGTCATCCAAAACAAGCGACCTATGCATGCGACTTGCTGCTGGATGCCATAGGAAGAAAAATCCAAGTCAAAGTCGCAGGTGGCTTATCCCAGAATTGCATGTGCTGTTGTGCTGCAGTTCATGGGCTACCCCACTTAATCTCACCGCTGACGCTGGATCTGATCCAGGAATCGTCAGCTTCGTTCCCGAGGTATTTAGTAGGGGAGATTGCACTAAACCCAGCAAGGCTGCGGCTCACTCTTGTGCCGTTCCTCGGAAAATCTGATGACCGGACTTGGGTCTGTGTTCTTGAGCATTGGACGGACGAGGCATGCTGATATGAGTGTAGATACCTTTCTAAATCCATTGAGCTTAAAGGGGCGCGCGTCGTCGCTTTGTACTTGGGTCTTTGGTCTTTGCATTAACAATCCTCACCCGACGACCAAGGGTGAACACTATGTGCAGAACGGCGATCATATAATCGAGGAAGGCATTTCAGAGAAGCCGGCCTCAAATGCTACGGCTCTGGCGGAAACTGGTCAAAGTGCCGCAAAGGCAGCGCTGACATGGTGGCTGGCTTTCCTATGAATAGCCTTACAGATGCAGCCGCTGCCATAGCTGGGCGGAACCTCACACCTTCGGAGCGCTTGTTGTCCGATAGTTTGATCGCTTACGCATTTGCGCAGGAAGCGAACCGCTTGTACGCTGCAGAAGATCTGATTGCTTCGGGTACGTGGCAGAAATATGAGGTGCGCGCTGCAGCTCTGGCTAAAAAAAGCCCGCGCGACAATCCGTATGAGGCCTTCCTTAGGATAGATATGGCAGGGGGGTGGGAGACCGTTAACACCCGTCAAGCCTACAGATCCGCGCTGGTGCGCTTAGCCGCCCAGTTGGTGATCGAAAGTGCTCCCGTTTTCTGGAAGCACCAAATATCGCAGAGGCCAACGGCAAAGGCGACACTCCAACTTAGCGAATGGCTTCACAAAAGCGTCGATAGTGCTTCAATCGCCAGATTTAGGGCCGCGCAACGCCCGCTTAATAAGACTGATTATGAAAGCTTTCGGAGCGCGGTGGCTTTTCTTGTGGCCCAACCCCCGGACCCATCACATCAAGCGCTAAGAAAATATAAAATTGATCGATCGGTTAAATTCAGAAGAAAGCCCAACGCCCAAATTGCGTCGTTGCGTGCGCTCAATCAGCATCAGGATCGTAAACGCAAATCGGACCCGACCTATTGTTGGTTCGACACTTACTGGCAGTTTGTGATGGCTGACGACGACACGGGCGATTTGCAGCGGGCAATGATTGCAACCTTGATTTTGACAGGCTGCCGACCGGTGGAATTTTCATCCCGTTTAGGCATTGAGGTTTCGATAGCGGATGTTGATGCGGCGAAAAGGCTTGCGTTCAAAATCAACGGAGCAAAAACAGCTACGAAAAAGGAGATATTAGTAGAAGCGAAGGGGCAAACAATACGCCAGATCACCTTGGGGTGCCACAGTCCCGAAGCGCTTTGGCTATACTGCCACATTTCGCGGTCCGGTAACCATCTAGTGTTACGTCAAGCGGCGGCTCCGTGTTCATCATCTGGAAAGGTGCTATCGATAGCCGAACAGGAGCGGCTATTGACCAATAGTCTTGGGAAACGCATCAAGAAAATTGCTAGCCGCGCGTTCCCTCGTCTCAAGCATAACGTTACACCATATGTTTTTAGGCATGCATTCGCCGACGCTTTGAGGACGGAAGGGCGATTTGATGAACAAGCGAGGGCTGCGGCGCTAGGACAGCAAAGCACGTGTACATTGGGGCATTACGGTGGGTCAAACCGGCGGAAGAATACACAGTCGGTACGATCCCGACAGATTGTATGTATCGAAGCTAGCAGCCCTGTTCGAGATTATTCCCGAAGTTTCCCGAGTGATATTAGAATGAATTCTCGCCCAAGGTTGTAAACTGTAACGGCCAAATTAAACTGTCAGTGCCCTATATTTTCCGCGTCCGCCTGAGGGCACACCATTCTCGCGGATAAGTGCAAACCATATCCAGCGCATCGCTCCAGACTCCACGGCTGACAATGGGCATGTTGGGTTTGTCTAAACTTGGGAGCAATGCGCTCTGTAATTAGCTAGTCATTACTTGCGGCCTGATCAAGCTGGCTATGAAAGCCGGTTTCTCAGCCATTGCAAAGAGAAGGCTGCTTCGCCTAAGGATATGACGGAAATCGCCTAGATAGATCCAATATGTAACATATTGTAATGAGCATAACGTTACAATATGTTACATTGTATAAAGGCAGGCATTTAGGGCAGGAAGAAATGGCAATTAACCAACAGCGGGTTTTCCAGGCGGCTGAACAATTGATCGAGCAGGGCACTGAGCCGACCAATAGGAACATTCGGGAAGTGCTTGGTGGTGGGTCACTTGAAACCATCACACCGTTACTCCGAGAATGGAAATTGCTCCAAGAGCAATCGGCAGACATACCAAACAGCGTTCGCGTGGCCATGGATCATACTCTGAAGCGAGTATGGATCGAAGCAAAAGATCATGCAAAGCGTACCTTCGTCGGGGAACGAATGCTGTTGGAAGCACAGATATCAAAGCTAGAGGATGAGCTTCGTCTGGCTGTTGAAGCCAAGGAAAAGACGGATGCGGATATTGCCAAGCTTCAGGAAGCAATCAAAGCCGGTGAGGCCGCAGCTGAATTAGCGAAATCACAATCGGCGGAACGTATTGCTGATCTAAAAAGCGTTCTTTCTGAGACGAAGGAAGAAGCGAAAGAGGCAAGGACAAGTGAACGGGATTTGAACAAACAATTGGTAGCATTGACCAAAGAGGCTTCGGAGCTGAGGGTTGTCGCTGAGAAAGCGCAGGCAGATGCAGATCATGCCAATGCCAAACTGAGGGGCGACACAAAGTAGTCGAACCCTCGCCAGATGGGGCTTGTGCGCGGTCGCAGATGGCAGGGCGGCCCGAAGATAAAACTAGCCGTCTCCACCTCTGCGTAAAAATCCCCCAGTTCCGTTAAAACTCACCGGAACCAATCCCCGCAGCACGTGTTATCTCTTCGGAAATAATGATCACGATATCAACGCTTTACCGGTCACTTCCACACCGGTGAAGCTTCCCATTAATCATAGCTAAAGGTGTGAGTATGCAGATCAAGAATGACGCGATGAGTGAGCTTTGGCGGGTGCTGAGCGGGACGCAGGCGGCCTATGAGACGGCGCTGGATGATCTCGACGATGGCGCGGGTAAGGATCTGGTGAGCGAGATTACCGTCATGCGTAAGGAGAATATTGCTCAGGTCGAGAAGTATCTTTCGGACGCTGGTGTTGAGACGAGCGCGCTTGAAGCGCCGGATCGGGTCTATTCCGCGCTGGATTGGACCTCGGCCGGGATCGAAGGGCCTGATGGGGTCGAAGCGCAGGTGCGCAAATACGAGGCGGATGTGCTGGACGCCTATGACCGCGCGATCGAGCCCTATGCTGCGGGGGATCCGGAGCTGCAGTTCCTAACGCAGCAGTATGAGGCGCTGAGTGAAAAGTTGGGCGGGCTGACGCCTGACCGCGCGGCGGCGTGATTTTGGTGAGCAGGCGTAAAGCCTGCGTAATTTGAAACGATATGTGGCAGCCTGATGCGGATCGGGCTGCCATTTCCTATGGTGCGGCCCGGCCTGAAGATGGAGGAGCATGGCGATGATATCAGCGATCCTTGGCATCTGTTTATTGCTGGTGGTGACGGCAGATGTCGTGATGTCGACGCTGGGGGTAGGGGCCAATGGCCCGCTCGCCCCACGGGTGGCGCGGGGGACGTTTTGCCTTATCCGCTGTTTGCCAAGACAGAATTGGGTGCATCGTGTTTGCGGCCCGCTTGTGGTGGTCAGCATCGGGGCGGCGTGGATTATCTTGATGTGCCTGAGCTGGACCCTGATCCTGTGGGGGCAGGCGGGGTCGGTTGTCTCGCAAAGTTCGGGCGTGCCGGCGGGTTTGCTGGAGAAGGCGATCTATGCCGGGCATTTGCTGTCGACCCTTGGCGGCGGCACCTATGAGAGCAGCGGCGCGCTTTGGGGCGTGGTGGCGACGTTGATCGGCGTGTCGGGGATGGTCGTGCTGACCCTGTCAGTCAGTTTCGTCTACTCGACGACCCAAGCAGTCTCTACCGGGCGAGCTATTCTTGCGCTGTCGGATGTGCATCCACCGGGGACAGCGCAGTTCAGCCAGATCCTGCTGCCGCAATTCGCCACGCTGGTCGCGCAGATCAAGGCTATTCCCTATGCGCTCTATTTCAGCACCGTGCGCGAAGAACGGCGCTTGCCGCAGAAGCTGGCGCAGCTGAGGGCGCATCCGGAGATGTCGGCGCAGGATCGGCGCAACCTCGATATTCTGCTGCGCGAGCTGCCGGGGTTGGAGCATGTGCCGCAGGATCAATTCGACGAGACATTTGAGGAGTGGGCCAAGGGCTACACCCTGCGTCCCGAAGAGGGATAAGCCGCCTTACACCCCGCCGTGGTCGGATTTCAGATCTTCGCCCTGCTGGTGGATCACCATCCTTTCCGCGGGATAGGGTCTAATAAGGCGGAATGCGTCCTCCGCCGGTGCGGTAAGCCAAGCCTCGTAGTCGTCAGGGGCCAGGATCGCGGGCATCCGGTCAGGGTGGGTGTCCTTCACCAGTTCATTCGGGGTCGTCGTGATCATCGAGGATGTGGTGAGCTCGCGATACGCTGTGCCGTAGTTGCCCGCAAAGCTGCGCCAGATCCCGGCGAGGGCGAAGGGCGGGCGCGGGGTATCTCCCGCGACGCCAAACCAGATATAGGTCGCCGGATTGCGCCCCTTCGCCTCGCAAAAGCTGGAGGCGGGGATCAGGCAGCGGCGTTCGGTAAAGCTGGCCTTCCAGAAGGGAGAGCTGCGCAGCTTATCGTCCCGCGCGTTGTTCACCGCCTTGGGCTGGATCGGCTTGCCAGTTTTCTTGGAGGTTTGCGGCAGCACGAACCCCCAGTGCGTGTTGCGCAACACGCGGTTGCCATCCTCATCCAGCGCCACGATGGGCGCCGTGCCCTTGGGAAAGATCGCCGTCAGCGGCTCTGCATTGCCCAGCTGGTCGTTTTCGGCACGCACTTTGAACAGTTGCCGCATGAGGGTCGGGGCGAGGGTGTTAGCGTATAGGTTGCACATCTACGGCGCTCCGTTTCCGGCTGTGAGAGGCTCAGGCTTTCAACCCATACCACAAATTATGCAGGACATTCACGTAAGGCGATCTAGTTCAACCTTAGGGACACGCAAGTTTACGCGCATTAGAGACGAACAATAAGCCATAGGAATGGAGAGAGCATGACCGACCCCACATCAGAAAACGGCGAGATAGAGACTGATTTCGAGGTCGGTCAGGACAATATCGACGGCAGCCTTGGCCCCATCGGCTTTGACATTCACAACCCCGTTTTCGTGATCTCGGGGATCACCTCGGTGGTTTTTGTGCTGCTCACGATGATCTTTCCTGATCAAGCGGGGGCGGTCTTCCTCGCGGTGCGTAATTTCGCCACCACCAAGCTCGACTGGATGTTCATGATTATCGTGAACTTCTTTGTGATCTTCTGCATCGTGCTGATCTTTCTGCCCATGTCCAAGGTGCGTTTGGGGGGCGAGGATGCGGTGCCGGAATATTCCTACCCGGCATGGTTCGCGATGCTGTTTGCCGCCGGTATGGGCATCGGGCTGCTGTTCTTTGGCGTGCTGGAACCTGTCTATCACATGAACGTCTCGGGCCCGCTTGGGGTGCCGTCGCCCATTGCTGCGGACGGGTCGATCATTGCCGAGAATGTAGAGGCTGCCCGTGCCATGGGGCTGGCCGCGACCTTCTATCATTGGGGGCTGCACGGCTGGGCGGTCTACGCGATCATGGCGCTGGCCTTGGCCTTGTTCACCTATAACAAGGGTCTGCCGTTCTCGATCCGGTCCTGTTTCTATCCGATCCTGGGCGAGAGGGTCTGGGGCTGGTCTGGCCATATCATCGACATTCTGGCGGTCTTTGCGACGCTGTTCGGCTTGGCCACGTCGCTGGGTCTTGGAGCGCAGCAGGCCAATGCGGGCTTCAACTTTGCCTTCGGGCTCGAGATTTCGACGAATGTTCAGGTGATCATCATCATTCTGGTCACAGCCGTCGCCCTTGTCTCGGTCTGGCGTGGGTTGGACGGCGGGGTAAAGGTGCTGTCCGAGGTCAACATGGGCGTCGCGATCCTGTTCTTCCTCTTCGTGCTTTTTGCGGGGCCAACCCTGATCGGGTTGAGCGGTTTCTGGACCGGCCTGATCGCCTATACGCAAGAGCTGATCCCACTGTCGAACCCCTTTGGCCGCGGGGATGACGCCTACCGCGAGGGGTGGACGGCGTTTTACTGGGCCTGGTGGGTCTCCTGGGCGCCTTTCGTCGGCATGTTCATCGCGCGCGTCTCCAAAGGGCGCACGGTGCGGGAGTTCATCGTCTGCGTTCTGCTGATCCCGTCGTTGATCATCTTTGTCTGGATGGGGGTCTTTGGCGGTATCGCCATCGACCAGATCCTGACCTCCCCCGAGACTTCGCTGGTGAAAGCCAATGTGATCGACAGCTATTCGCCCGAGCTGAGCCTCTTTGGCATGTTGAACGAGCTGCCGTTCACCAAGACCGCATCCACCATCGCGATCGTGCTGGCGCTGGTGTTCTTTGTGACATCCTCGGATTCC
>TARA_R100001143_G_C3360893_1_pt1 | contig 19512 bp, 11 predicted proteins | sample TARA_R100001143 | Tara Oceans TARA_R100001143 (sample SAMEA2621300) | marine metagenome | biome: marine biome (ENVO:00000447); feature: mesopelagic zone (ENVO:00000213); material: "saline water (ENVO:00002010), including plankton (ENVO:xxxxxxxx)" | depth 800 m | reverse complement strand
GAGCATTACATCCCCGACCACCAAAACCCGCTTACCCGGGAATTGATCGATGATATTTGAGAGTCCTTCTCGTTTTTTGTTCGTCATATTTTCTATATAAAAATCATATCGTCAGTTCGAGCGCAGAGCGGGAGCGGGTGCGAACAAACGAAGTCGAGAACTTCTTGCCAGTGCGAGGGCATTTCGACTTCGCCTCGTCGCTATCACTTCGCTCCGCTTCATGGGATAAAAGAGGAACGCTCCTCAGCTGCGCTCAATGTGACGCAATAAAGTATTGTATTCAATCCAACCGTACAAGGTCTGAAATAATCAGCATTTGACCAACTAAAATAGGGAGAATTCAGAGTAATGTTAACCCTTTAAGTTGATAATCTGATTTACAGCCTGATGCAGGTCTGAAGCTGTTAACCCAACATATTTCTTTTCCGAATCAGTACCTATCGTATGATTTTCCGGTGTAATGAGGATAGTATTACAACCCGCCCGCTTTCCGGCGATTACATCACTCATCTTGTCCCCAATCATATATGATGAGGATAATTCAATATGATGCTTTTCTGCCGCATCCAGAATCATTTTTGGACTCGGTTTTCTGCAATCACATTTCTCTTCAGGGGCGTGAAGACAATAATATATCCCGGTCATTTCAATGTTTACGCTCTCCAGCATTTTTACAAATTGTTTGTGAACAGCCTCAAACTGCTCTTGTGTGATGAGGCCGCGTCCTACTCCCGACTGATTACTGACCACAATCAACTTATACTCTCTCTGAATTTCGCGAAGTGCTTCTATGGTACCGGGTACAAAGGCTACCATCTTCGGATCATTTGGGTAATCCGTATCGATGATAATCGTACCATCCCGATCCAGAAATAGTGCTTTATTTGGCATAACTACGATTCAAATACCATTATTTCTGCCAAATCACAGATCAGATGCATGATTCCGATATGCACCTGCTGAATCAAGGCAGTGTCCTGTGTTGGGATTTTTAAAGTGAGATCTGCTTGTTCACTTACCGGAGAATCTAATTCACCGGTGAGTCCGATCACAACCATTCCTTTATGATGTGCTTCTTCAATGGCACGAACTACATTTTTGGACGAGCCACTGGTTGAAATGGCAATGAGAAGATCATTTTTTCTTCCCAATGCGGTTATTTGTCTTGAAAATATCTCCTCAAATCCATAATCATTGGCGATGGCTGTCAGAATAGATGAATCGGTGGTTAATGCGATGGCCGGAAGAGCGGTTCTTTCACGTTTGAACCTGCCAACCAGTTCTGCTGCAATATGTTGCGAATCAGCTGCGCTGCCTCCGTTACCGCACAGCAGGATTTTATTTCTCGATTTGAGAGTTTTGATGACGATTTCTGAGGCTTTTGATATCGGCTCTTTTAGAGTATATGCGGTCTGCCTGAAAATATTGGAAGATGATAATAGATAGGTAAGTATCTGTTCCTCAACATCAGATTTCCGATTCCCGGTGTCCATACCGGATGTCGGATCTTTTTGCACCGATAAAATTCGCTCAACCACATTTGTGCTTGAAAACCCATCCACTAATGGTAGTATTGATATTTTACCCCCCATTTTTTTTACAATATCTGCTTCCGGCAGAGAGCTTTCACTATAATCGGCTGCTTTGCAATGAATATCCGGTTTAACAGCTTCTAAAAACCCATTTGGAAGCAGGTCATCAAAAACAAGAACAGCATCCACAGATTTCAGTGCGGAAAGCATTTCAGCACGTTCTTCTTCTTTTAAAATCGGTTTACCGGGACCTTTTAAGGCATGAACGGATGGGTCACTGTTGATGCCAACAATAAGTATGTCGCCCTGATTGCGAGCGGATGATAGAAACTGAGTGTGTCCGGGGTGGATCAGGTCAAAACATCCGTTGGTAGTCACAACATTCTTACCCTCTTTCTTCCATTTTTCACGAAGGTCAGACAGTTGTTGAATCGGTTTTTTCTCACCGTTATTCCAAAAATAGGGGTATTCGGATTTTTTTTCGATTTTCATGGGATACTATTTAGATTCTTCGGCTGAAGCCTTTTGAGGATCATTTTTTTTGACCTGACGGATCAATCGTTGAAGTTTTTCGGTTATTTGTTCCGGTTTAATTTCATGAATGCACCGAATGGTTGGATAAATACAGTACCAGTTACAGTGATAGCAATCCATTGGCTTATCCACTTTAAGATTGATGTCTGGGTCCCCCCAGGGATAAAACCGGCCATGGTGTCCGCCACCTAAAATTCCAATCGATGGCATTTTCAATGCGGTTGCCATGTGAAGAACTCCGGTTTCATTGGATAAGAGCAGATCACATCTCTTTATCATTTCTGTGAGTTGCAGAATGGTTGTTTTGCCGGCAAAATTATGAATTGCCTGAACTTGCGTACAATTAGAAAGTGCATCTTCCACTGCCTTACACTGGGCAATTTCTGATTCACTGCCAAATATAAAAACGGAAAGACGCTCGTTTCCCAATCCCTCGATGGCTTTTTGATAGTTTTCTGCAGCATAATACTTATCCTCAATAGAGGTTACACCTGGAGCAATGGCCAGTCTGATCTCATGATGTGAATCAGGCATATGATCGATGGCCCATGCCTCATTTTCTTCACTGCTCCATAAATTCGGCCAAATCTCATTTCTATCTGCTTCAATTCCCATAAGTTTCAGGAAATCGATGTAGGTATCCAGTTCGTGTTGAATTCCATTGCTTTCATCCACATGAGATCTGGCGGTATAATGTTGGCCATATTGCAGATCCTGCTCAGTTGTTTGATGATTTGTATCACCGGAAATTCCCAGTTTTACAGATGCCCGGATGTGAGATGAAAAAATATGCAGATCCGGAATTACAGATCGAACCGGCAGCAGATATAGGTCGGGCCGATAATCCCACATTGTCGCTTTCACGAATTTATACTTACGAATCAATGATTCTACTCTCGATTTTCCCGGGAATTCCGGGACCCAATCAGGCAAGAGTTTCATGAGCTCTTCCCAGGAGATAACTTTATCTACCGAAGGGGATAGTTCAAGTAAGCTGTGGACATAATTTTTAGCACAGATTACAATTTCAGCTTGCGGAAATTTTTGACGGATCAGATGTAAAGTGCCCGTGAATAGAATAACATCCCCCAGATTATCAGGACGAAGGATAAAAATCTGTTGAACCCAATCGTTGTCAGGTCGATTCTGTATAGATTGCAGATCGCGTAAAGTCAAAAGCCTCAATAAATTATTTAATGTTGTCCTGCTTTAGCATTTCATCTATCAGTTGAAATTTCTGAACGCATTTTATTTTGTCCATATAAATATACTGAACTTTTTAATCACCTTTGTGGGTCATGTGGATACAATGTTGTTTGTGAATAAAAACATCAATAATTTTCCCTACTTTGTTATGATTGAAAAAATAGAAACTATTGTGTTAAATCGAAGTTATCCATCTGATTGATTTAATTATAAAAACTGATTAGTTAATTAAACATCGTTTTGAAGAAAATTCTTGGCATTTCTGCCTTTTATCACGACTCTGCTGCCGCTATCATCGAAGGCGAAAATATATTAGCTGCGGCTCAAGAGGAGCGTTTTACCCGAAAAAAACACACACCTGATTTTCCGGAACACGCTGTCCGGTTTTGTCTGGAGGAGACCGGTTTTTCGTTAGATGATCTGGATGCCGTTGTATTTTATGACAAGCCTCTCCTAAAGTTTGAACGATTACTTGAAACGTATTACGCATTTGCTCCGAAAGGGTTCAGTCAGTTCCGGACAGCCATGCCGGTTTGGCTGGATGAAAAGATGCTTATCAAAAAGAAAATTTATGATTCTCTTGCTGAAATAGAATCTTTTGAGAAAAAGAAGCTAAAACTCCTTTTTCCTGAGCATCATATTTCTCATGCAGCAAGTGCCTTTTATCCATCACCCTTTGATGAGTCAGCCATTCTGACGATTGATGGCGTGGGTGAATGGGCTACAACGACTATATGTAAGGGCAGCGGCAAAGAGATCGAACTCTTGAAGGAGATGAGATTTCCGCATTCGGTTGGTCTTTTATATTCAGCCTGTACATACTATTTGGGCTTTAGAGTTAATTCCGGGGAGTATAAGCTGATGGGTTTGGCTCCATATGGAAATCCTAATTCTGAACAGACACTTACGTTTATTCGGAAGTTTAAAGAACATATCGTGAAAATTCATGATGATGGCTCGATCTGGCTGAATCAGGATTATTTTGATTATGCTACGGGCCTTAAAATGGTGAATGAGAAGAAGTGGAGTGATCTTTTTGGCTTTGATGTAGTTGAGCCGGATGGGGATGTGGATCAGATTCACAGTAACTTTGCCTATGCGACTCAACAAATCACCGAAGAGATTGTACTTAAAATGGCTGCTGAAGCGAAGCGTCTGACCGGTTCCGAGTATCTCTGCATGGCAGGCGGCGTGGCTTTGAACTGTGTTGCAAATGGAAAACTGATTAAGGAAGGACTTTTTAAGGAGATTTTTATTCAACCGGCTGCGGGTGATGCCGGTGGAGCCCTTGGAGCTGCACAAGTTGTTAATCATATCTATTTTGATCAACCCCGGACAGTTGAACCGGGTGAAGATAAGATGAAAGGCTCCTATCTGGGGCCTTACTATTCAGAAAAGGAATCAATTCACTCGTTTAGGAAGCATCAAGCTGAATACAGAAAGGTTGATGATTTTGAGGACCTGTGCGGTGAGGTTTCTGAAATCCTTGCCGATGGCTCAGTTGTTGGCTGGTTTCAGGGAAAAATGGAGTTTGGGCCGAGAGCTTTGGGAAATCGAAGTATTTTAGGAGATGCCCGAAATAATGAGATGCAGAGAAAACTGAACCTGAAAATAAAGTATAGAGAGGGATTCAGGCCGTTTGCTCCATCCGTATTGGCTGAAAACTCAAAAGACTATTTTGATCTGGATGTCCCATCTCCTTACATGCTTCTGATCGCTGAGGTGAAAGAATCCCGAAGAAAAGAGCTGCCTGATAATTATTTTGAGATGAATATGTGGGACAGGCTTTACTATGAGCGAAGCGATATACAGTCGATCACCCATCTCGATTTTTCAGCAAGAGTTCAAACTGTGCATAAGGAAACCAATCCCCGGTATCACAAACTGATCGAGACGTTTAGAGATAAAACGGGGTATGGCCTGTTGGTCAACACCAGTTTTAATGTGAGAGGAGAGCCGATTGTGTGCACACCGGAGGACGCATATAAATGTTTTATGCGTACGGAAATGGATTATCTGGTTGTGGATAATTTTATTTTGAAGAAGACGGACCAGCCCGATTGGGAAAATCGTGAAAAGTGGATGGAAAAGTTTAAACTGGATTGATGTTTTCATAATGAAAAATTTTATTTTTGGAATTGTAACGGTATTGATCTCTCTGATTGCAATTTTTGTAATATGTGAGGTTGTAATGCGGGGTTATCAATTTCTGCGAAGTCCGGCCCCGTCGATAGTGATTGATAGTGAGCTTGGCTGGCTTCCGGGGCCGAATATGGATATTCTGACGGTTAAACCGGATGCAGAAGGTGAGTACTATGCGTTAAGGATCACCTCAGATGAGAATGGTTTTAGGGTATTTGGAAATCTGGAAAGCGGTGACAAAAAAAAGATTCTATTTATTGGCGATTCCTATACTCAGGCAATGGAGGTATCAGACAGTAAAATCTATTTTTCACAACTTCAGGATGATCTCAATATAGAAGTTTTTGGATTAGGTACCGGAGGGTATGGTACACTTCAATCTTATCTGCTATTGCAAAAATGGATTGAGTTGATCCAGCCGGATATCGTTGTCTATCAATTTTGCACGAATGATTTTGTGAATAATTCCTATGCGCTTGAGGCGCAAAGCATCTTCAATAATAATGGGTTAAAAAGACCCTATTTGATCAATGGTGAGATCGTTCACAAACTACCGAAAAAATGGGCGGCTATCCGTCATTTTGCAAATAAATATTCCCGGTTTCTCTATTATATACTGAGCAGAATAGACATCATGAAGAGTCAAATTGCCACTGATTCAGTAGAATACACCATTCGTGACCAGGGCAGTGAGTATCCTGAATACAGAGAGTCGATTGAAACCACGGAAGAGATTATTCGCAGAATGAGAGACGAAGTTGAAGCTTCTGGTGCAGAATTTTATACATTCTCTTCTGATGATAACCAACCTTATTATGGGGATTATTTTGAAATTGTATCAAACCTCGAAGGTGTTCAATTGATTGAAGGTGTGTCGGCATCTATCAGGGAAGCTGAAGAGCTTGGAGTTACAGTGAGGGCTGCAGACATGGCGCACTGGAATAATGAGGGACATCGTATTGCTGCTGAGGTTTTAAAAGGATATTTTACAGATCAAATGTTAAACGACTGATCAATTGATCAGGGATCGTTAATTTTAATCGCAGGTTCAGTTTTTATAAAAGAGTATGGATATCATTTCAGACATGTGGCAATTTATGAAGGAGCGAAAAAAGTTTTGGCTGGCTCCTGTAATCATTGTACTTCTCTTTCTCGGGATTTTAATTGTATTTGGTGGCAGCAGTGCGATTGCCCCCTTTATCTACACACTTTTTTGATTCAATGAGAAAACTAAATTTCGATCCCACAAAAACAGTTCTTACGATTACCGTCGGTTTTCTGATTGTCTATCTGATCACATCATGGAATTGGGCCATCATTACTTCAGTGATCGTGGGTATCATCGGATTATTCTCAAAAAAACTATCCGAGGTAATCAATACACTTTGGATGAAATTGACGATGGTTCTCAGCTATATCATCCCAAATGTGATCATGGCAATCATCTATTATGTAATTCTTGTACCCATTGCCCTTCTTTCCAGAATTACCAGTCGTAATGACAATATGCATCTGAAAGACAGGGGAGAGAGTACCTACGTCGATATCAACCGCAAGATTGATGCCGACTCGTTAGAGAAGATGTGGTAAGGCGATCTTGCTAAAGACTTTTCAGTACACTCACAATCCTTGCCGTCACATTGAGCACAGTTGAGGAGCGGAGCGACGAGGCAAAGTCGAAATGTCCTCGCCATGGCAGGGAGTTCTCGACTACGTTCCGACAAAAAGCGTCTGAACTGCGCTCGAACTGACGGAGAATCGTTTGAAATTCTCTTATTCAAGTCCTTTCAGCACCTCCACTATCCTACTCGCTGTTTTCCCATCCCAAAGCTCAGGAATTCCTCCTTTTTTCCATTTTCCTGCAAATAACTTCTCCATTGCCGGAGCGATTGTTTTAGGATCGGTTCCAAGTAGCTCATTCGTGCCGATCGTACAGGTTTCGGGTCTTTCCGTTGAATCTCTTAGTGTAATGCACGGGATTCCCATAACGGTCGTCTCTTCAGTAATTCCACCGGAATCGGTAATGACTGCCTTGGAATTTTTTACCAGATAGTTGAACTCCAAATAGCTGAGAGGATCTGTATAATGCAGGTTTGTATGCTCAATACCAATTTTTTCCAGATTTTTTCGCGTGCGGGGATGCACAGGAAACAGGATCGGCATTCCATTAGAAGAGTTTACTATTTCACGGATCAAATTACTTAACTGATTTTCCTCATCCACATTACCGGGACGATGAAGAGTCATCACTAGATACTCTTTTTCGTGTAACCCGAGCTCATCCCAAACGGGTGGTTTAAAAAAACGATCCGTATTGGATAGCAGAGTATCGATCATGGTATTCCCAACAAAATGGATCTTTTCAGCTGAGTGTCCTTCATTACGTAAGTTACTGTTCGCCACCTCACTGGTGGTGAAAAAATGGTCTGTAATCGAATCGGTTACCAGACGATTGATCTCCTCAGGCATGGTTCGGTCACCGGATCGAATGCCTCCTTCAACATGCGCCACGAGGATATTTAATTTTTTTGCAGTGATGGCACATGCCATTGTAGAGGTGACATCCCCTACCACCAAACATAGATTTGATGTGGATTCCAGTAGAATTTTTTCATACCGCATCATGATTTCAGCTGTCTGCAGTGCCTGCGTTCCACTCCCTACATCCAGATTATGATGAGGATCAGGAATTCCAAGCTGTTCAAAAAAGCTTCCACTCATATTCCGGTCGTAATGTTGCCCGGTATGGATCAATCTGTATCGGAGTGTACTCCCATTTTTGGCCTCTTTCTCCAACTCATTAATAATAGGAGAAATTTTCATGAAATTTGGACGGGCGCCGGCGATGATATCGATTAACATGTAACGATTTGATTTGTCACTGCGTTTTGAGTCATTTTTTAACATTACCATTTAAGCCCGAATGATAATCATCTTATTAAAAAGATGCCTGTAAATTGGTTTTCTAATTTAGTATCGTCGTCATGACGGTGGTCAGGATCGGCAGGATTAAGAGAGGAAAAGAAATATTGGATTATGTAAGTTTTTGAGATCCTGAAATAAATTCAGGACGACGCGTGGGTATGGGATGACGCGTGGGTATGGGATGACGCGTCGGCATGGGATGACTTGTAGGCATGGGACGACTCTTGGCCATAGGATGATTTGTGGGAATGGTATTGAAGAATGTGAAATATAAGCTCTGATCGCAATAGAGAATCCGTTAAATAACCATTTATATATTCACACCCATTTCATTACATTTCAAAGATAGTCATACGATCTCCCCCCAATCTATTATTAGATAGCATATCATGGCCAATTGCAGAACTCTAGATCATTCGACAGTGTCAATTCCAAATCAATGTAGCACCGTTAAGCATCCATTGAAGCGGTTCATCGGTTCCCTATTAATTATACTGATCTCCACTTTCATCACTAACATCTCTTTTGCACAAGATATACAGAAAGAGATTCTGATGGAGTCGGATCTGATCATTAATACGGATGCGCGTGAGGTGACCGGACTGGATGGTACCTGGGATATCATCATCGATCCCTATCAAACCGGGTACTATGATTATCGATCTCAACCCAATCCAAATGGCTATTTCAGAAATCGTAAAAATGTAGAACCGGACGATCCCTACGAGTATAATTTTGATTTGAGTGATAAACTGGAGGTGCCGGGCGACTGGAATACTCAAATGGAAAAATTACATTGGTATGAAGGGACAATCTGGTATAAAAAGGACTTCAGCTGGGAGTTGAAACAGGATAAACGGGTATTTCTTTATTTTGGGGCAGTGAATTACGATGCCAGGGTCTGGGTAAACGGGGAATACGCCGGCCGACATATCGGCGGATTCACTCCATTCAATTTTGAAGTTACGGAGCTATTACAAAACGGCGATAATTTTGTCGTTGTGATGGCCGACAATACCCGTAAACCGGAAGCCGTACCGACTATGATTACAGATTGGGCGAATTATGGTGGCATCACCCGGTCTGTTAAGCTTATTGAGACGGAGGAGACTTTTTTGCAAGATTATTACATCCAGTTGAATCAGAATGCCGAGAACGAAGTTGCCGGCTGGGTACGACTGAATGGAGATCAGCTTCAACAAAGGGTCGAAATTCGCATTTCTGAAGAGAATATTGTGCATAGGGTAGAGACGGACGTGGATGGTTTTGCTTCGTTTTCATTTACTGCCGAATTGAGAAAATGGTCGACAACAGATCCACATATATATGATGTCCGGATTGTCACTGAAACGGACGAAATCACAGATCAGATCGGGTTTCGAACCATTGAAACTGACGGGACGGATGTTTTACTGAATGGCGAACCAATCTTTTTAAGGGGTGTAAATATTCACGAAGAAGCACCGTATCGAACCGGAAGGGCTCATAGTATTGATGATGCACGGACATTGCTCAATTGGGTAGAAGATATGGGAGGTAATTTTGTGCGACTGTCACATTATCCTCACAATGAACATATGGTTAGAGAAGCAGAAAGGCGCGGTATCATGGTTTGGGCAGAACTGCCACTATACTGGATGATCCAATGGGATAATCCCGAAACACTCGAAAACGCCCGGAATCAGCTCACAGAGATCATTCACAGGGATAAAAATCGTGCGGCAGTGATCCTTTGGGCAATGTCAAATGAAACCCCATTAACGGATGCACGGGTACAATTTCTTCAAGAGATGATCCGGACAACAAAAGCACTGGATCCTTCCCGTCTAACAACAGCGGCTCTTCAAAGTCGATGGATTGAAGAAGAGGGTAGTGAACGAATTACATTTATGATTGATGATCCGATAGGGGAGTATCTGGATGTACTAGGTGTGAATCAGTACTATGGCTGGTATGGGGGTGCAAACGCACCGATGGATCACCTGACCTGGGAAACGATCTATGATAAGCCACTTATCATCAGTGAATTTGGTGCCGGCGCCAAACAGGGTTGGAATGTTCCTGACAATCAGCGCTGGTCTGAAGAATTTCAGGCAGAACTCTACAGGCACACACTCGATATGTTTGATCGAATTGAATTCCTGAGCGGGACGGTACCGTGGATATTAATGGATTTCAGATCTCCCCGCAGAACCCTGCCTGTTGTGAAAGATGGATTTAACCGAAAAGGACTCATTTCAGAAACGGGTATTAAAAAGAAAGCCTTCGATGTGATGAAAGAGTATTATCAGCGTATTGAGGAGTTTGGTCATGGGGTGGAGATCGAGGAATGAGGTATTAGCTGGGCAGCTCTCAGCTCTCAGCTCTCAGCTCTTAGTCTTCTGCCTTCTCACTAACATGACATAACCTGTCACTCATCTTTATTATATTATTCATCAATCAACAACCCGGTCTGTATACCGGGTCTTATTTTTGGATACATAGTCAAACAAAACAGATGATCACCATACGGAAAAGTAATTCACTCTACACATTGGTCTCCCTTTTGGGTGATGCGTTGAAAGAGAATAGTCCGGACAATCCGTTACAGCCACAGACTATCATCGTACCTAATCTGGACACAGCCAGATGGCTGAAACTGGAACTGGCAGAGAGAATGGGTATTGCAGCAAATATGGAGTGCATTCTTCCATCCGAATGGTTATACCGACAGATTCGCAACCTATATCCGGATCTCCCCAAAAAGATGCCGTCAGATATCCTGCCCATGACATGGTCGATCTACAACATTTTGATTGATGAATCCCAGCGATCGCAATATGGTAGAATCGACAGTTATATAAAGCGCCAGGCCGAGGGCAACATCGAGAACGCTACATGGCAGTTATCCGGGCAGATCGCTTCTGTGTTTGATGAGTATATCGTTTATCGTCCGGAGCTGCTTCTGGGCTGGCAAGAGGGGCATATAGGCAAACTGCCGGATGAAGAGTGGCAGGCTCATCTATGGAAGCTTCTCAATAGCCGATGGAAGTCACTTCCCAATAAAAATTTTCACAGGAACAGAGCTGAGCTTTACAGGGATTTATTGCAATCCGTTGATTCAAAAGGGTTAGAAAGTGAACCTACTCTGTTTGTATTTAATCCGGGCCTGACACCCAAACCGATACTTAATTTTTTGAAAAGTTTTGGGGATTATTCGGATATACTTTTTTTACGCATATCTCCCACAAAAATGAGCAGAGATAAAGATAAACCGGCTAAAAATCCACTGTTGGCTTCATTTGGTCGCGAGTCAGAGCAGTTGGAATTGGTTTTTGAAGAGCTTTTTGGGGATACAGGCACGTTTATTGACGAGGATGAAATTTCTTTTACCCCAAATACAACTGGATTGAATGGTACGGAGACTCAACTCAAGCGAATTCAAAATTCTATTATTGAGAATAAGACGATTTCAGAGTGTGCGCCTGTTGATGGGTCTGTACGAATACACTCCTGCCACTCGCCGTTACGCGAAATAGAGACACTTCATCAGACACTTATAGAGTTATTTGAGACGGATAGTACGCTTCATCCGGATGATATTCTGGTGACGACTCCTGATCCGGAAACGTATGAACCGTTTATAAGAGCCGTTTTTGGAACGGTAGAGGATGGATTGCCCGAGATTCCCTGGCATTTAAGTTTACCCATAAAAAGGGATAATGCTCCAATGCGGACATTTACTCTGTGGCTCCATCTGCCCGACTCCAGGTTTCAATATCAACAGGTTATGGAGCTTTTTTCAATGAAACCCGTCTGGGAAAAAACCGGATTAGGTGAGTCCGATGTTGAAACCATCAAATCATGGATGGAGGAGAACAGTGTGATTTGGGGGCTCGACAAAAACCATCGTAGTGAAGTGGGTCAGCCGGCAACGGACTATCAAACATGGGAATCTGCCCTCAAAAGAGGATGGTTCGGACAGTGGATGGCCGATGGACCCGGTATCATGAAGGAGGATACGCTGCTTTATGCAGGTATAGGATCGTCATCTCAGATGGAGGCCTGGGCAGCATTTTCATCTTTTATGAATGGATTGGATCGTTTCAGAAAAGAGATAAAAGAACCTCGGACTGCTGCTGAATGGTGTGATCAGATTCGATACCGATTTGAACAACTGGTGGGCGGTGAACTATTGGGAACACCGGAAGGATCATCGATCAATAAATCTCTTGAGATGATTCATGAGAGTGTATCTTTGATTGCGGGTAATCAGAAAATCCCATTTACACTTATCCGCAGTATGATTACCTCACAATTGGAGAATACGGGTTCATCCGGCGCTGTTTTTACACGCGGAGTTACTTTCAGCTCAATGGTTCCGGTGCGGAGTATTCCATTTCGGGTTGTTGCAATGATAGGTTTGAATGAAAGTACATTCCCGCGAAAAGATACCATGATCGACTTCAATCTAATGGCACAACAGCCAAAAACCGGAGAACGGAATCGTAAACATGAAGACCGAAATCTATTTCTGGAATCTGTCTTGACAGCCTCCGATATCCATTACTTGAGTTATGTAGGACAAAGCCCTGTTGATAATGAAGAGTTACCACCTTCCACCATTGTAACGGAATGGATCGATCAGGTCAGCACAATGAGTGGTTCAAAAAGCGATGAGGTAGTTCAAAAAGAGGCCTTACACCTGTTCAGTGAAAGTTATTTTAGAGAAAAACGAATCTATTCAGGATTGGCACATTCGGTAGCAACTAATCTAAAAAAACAGGATACATCTGTATCCGGCTTAATTCTGGATTTAAAAAATGAGCCTGACGATGAATGGGTTGAGGAATTCACTTTCGATCGTTTTGTCAATTTCTTCAAAAATCCGGTCAGGGCTTATGTAATGGATCAACTGGGAGCCTCATTCAGGTATCCTGAAGAAGAGAGAGATGAATTCAGCATAAACCATCTGGAACGGCATCTTCTCTTTCAAAAGATGATGGGATGGCTAATCACCGGGATGAGTGAACCTGAAATTTTACATCTAATTCGAAAAGCAGGGCTTGTTCCTGATGGTTGGGTTGGTGAAAGCTTACTGATCGATCTGCTTAACCACTGTAAGACTGCACTGGAAGCTTTAAAAGATAAAGGTGAAGAGCCTCGATTTACTGAACTGAATATAGATCTGCAGATAGAAAATGCCCGGTTCTCCGAGACAATTTTGAGTTACAGGGATCATTCGCTTCTCGATATTGAACCTTCCAAACAGAGTGGTGCATTACTGTTTAAGAGTTGGATAAGGCACTTGATATGGCAGGCTTCATCCGGTGATAGAATGGGTTCTAGTCTGCTTTGTGACCTGAAAAAAGGGGATCCAAAGTGGTTTACATTCAAACCGGCAGAGCACCCAGAGAAGATTCTAAGAAAATTGATATCACTCTATCAAAAAGGACAATCCGAACCCCTTCTATTTTTTCCTAAAAGTCTTTATGAATACAAAGAAAATGAAGGGAAAGGGAAACCTGAAGATGAATGTGTACAAAAAGCGGCTCAAGTGTTTGAAGGAAATGATTTTAGTTTTGGGGAGAGTAGTGACCTATCGATTCAGATGTTGTTGGGCCCGGAAGTTGCATTTGATCCGGAGTGGCTGAAAGATGAATATTTGGCGGTAATGAATGATATGTTTGAACATCTGGAGGTACAATAATGGGAAAAAAGGTTTTAAAATCTCTATTTGACCTCGAATTTGACTCCCGACTTTTTGTCGAAGCGAGCGCGGGGACAGGGAAGACCTATACGATTGTGGGTCTTTTCTTGCGATTGCTGATCGAGAAAGGTCTCAAAGTAGATCAAATCCTGGTGATGACATTCACGAAAAAAGCGACTGCTGAACTGCGCGAACGGATTTTTGCACGGTTAAGAGATACACTTCATTATCTAAATACAGGCAAAACAGACGATAGTGCCTTCATGAGTGATCTGGAGAGAGTCATTACCGGTCTAGAGCGGGAGAAGTTGATAGATCATCTAAGAGACTCAATTCGCAATTTTGATGAGAGTCAGATCTTTACCATTCACAGTTTTTGCCAGAAAATACTGATGGAGGAAGCGTTGATAGCCGGTACACCCTTTGAGGTGGAGATTACTCAGCAAGATGATCTGCTTTTGGAAGCTGCTGAAGATGAATGGCGCCTCTTTATGGCTGAGCATCAATCGACTGATCCCGGTAGATATTACATTCACCAGTTGATGGGCCTGGCCAGTACACCTGCAGAATTGGTTCAGGAACTGAAACCCCTTTTCAGTAGGAGTTATGCGGAGATTGAAGGTGGTGGTCACTCTGATCCAATACGTTATCTGAACAAAGTTCTGGATTTACAAAAAGAAATGAAGGATAACTGGTTCGCCATAAAGGAAGAAGTGAGGCTGGAATTTTCGAATTGTGATTTGAAAGGATACACAGAAAATGGAATTGATAAATGGTTCTCAGAGATGGATCAAGCTGTTGGCCAGAATCTGTTTGAAAAAATAGATTTTACGAACTTCAAAAGATTTACATCATCATATCAGAGTGATCCGTCTTATATGAGTAAAAATGGAATTAAAATTCCTGAGCACCCATTTTTCGATCTGTGCCAAGAGTATTCTGACCACATATCTGAAATGAGTCGTATAAAATCAAACCTGATCGAGGGATTTTATGAGGCTATTCACCAAAAAAGAGAACGTTTGTCTGATGACAGTAATGCATTAACCTTTGATGATCTGCTTCAAAAAGTTTCTTCTGCATTGAATGATCCGCAACATGGAAAAGGGCTGGCATCTGCAATTTTGAAAAAGGTGCCTTATGCTTTAGTTGATGAATTTCAGGATACCGATCCTGTTCAATATCAAATTTTTGATGCGATCTATCCTAAAACCGGTAGTGAGAATGGACTTTTGATGATCGGTGACCCTAAACAGGCGATATACGCATTCCGTGGTGCGGATATCTACACCTACCTGAAAGCAAGGAATATGTGCAATGGGGCGGAATATGCGCTTCAAAAAAATTATAGAAGCTCTAAGGAACTGATTGAAGCAGTCAATTCACTTTTTAAGGGGGATCACAATCCGTTTTTGGAAAAAGATATACCATTTTACCCATCAGAAGCCGGAGTTTCAGAACATTCGAATGGTTTGTTGATCCATGGAGAACAGCCTAAGGCTCTTCAACTATCACTGAGTAACAATTTTTATACGAATAAGGAAGATGCGTTATCCTTTTCTATAGGAGAAACAGTATCACATATTGTTAACCTCCTCAACTTGTCAAAGAAGGGTAAAGCGACGATTGAGAATCGTGAGTTGAGAGCTGCAGATATTTGTGTCTTGGTGGATAGCCACAGGGATGCCTCAAAAATCAAACATGCTCTCAAAAGTGCAGGGGTTGGAGCCGTTACCTATTCCAAAGATAAAGTGTTTGAGTCGTTTGAAGCGGTGAGACTGAACTTAGCGCTTCTTGCAATACTGGAACCTCATAATCGGAGATGGGTGCATGCAACGCTTTTGAATGGTTTTTTTGGCCTCTCACTCAGTTTAATTGAGGAAATCCAAAAAGATGAAACTAATTTTCAAGCATTTGTGGAAGAGCTGCAGGAACTGAATACGATTTGGCATCGTTCAGGCTTCTACGCGATGTTTCGAGCCATGCTTTATCATGAAAAGAGGCTGGCAAATTTAGCAAAACTTGAGTTTTCTGAGCGTATTTTAACCAACCTGCTTCAACTGGCAGATATCTGCTCGAAAGCGGAAACAGAGGGGCAATTGTCACCGCAAGAACTAATTTCATGGGTTCACAGGCAAATGACAGACCCCGATCAGGATGAGGAAAAGACTTTACTTCTGGAGAGTGATCAAAATCTGGTCAAAATAAGCACCATTCATAGCAGTAAAGGGCTTGAGTTTCCAATTGTCTTTTTACCAACACCTTGGGCAGGTCTGAGTACGTCCCGAGTGAATAGCCTTTTTAAAATCTATAATGACAGTGAGAGGGATCAAACTGTCATTAATATCGATCAATCTGAAAGTGAGGAAAGAAGAGAAGCGGCTATCAAGAGTAAATTTGAATCACTGGCAGATGAAGTACGTAAATTCTATGTAGCAGTGACACGAGCAAAATATCAGTGCACTTTATGCTGGACATCTTACAAAACCTCACATTTATCGGGTATGGGCGCAGCTATTCTGGGAAGTGAAAAAATTTGGGATCTGGTTAAAGATTCAAAAAACTCAATAAGTGAAAATGATGATTTGAACCAACACTTTTTCATTGATCATTTTAACCGGTTAGCGGAACAGCATCCAAGGTTGATTGGGTTAAACGTTAAAATAGGGGGGGATACGGGCAAAAATTCATTCAAAATGGATCCGGATCCTGATGATAAATTACAAGTAAAGATATATAATGGCCGACAAGATCTTCCGGTTCAACGAAAACTGGACAGTTTTTCATCCCTAACGCATCATAAATCGGAAGCCGGTGTACCTGATTATGATCAGATGATCCAATCCTACAGTGAAAGTCTCGATGAAATAAAGCCACTCATAGAGCCTCTTGATATCTTTTCATTTCCAAGGGGTGCAACGGCGGGAACCGCAATTCACAAGCTGTTTGAACTTGAAGGGTTTGATTTTACGACTGCATCAGAAAAAGATCTAACTGATGATATTATTGAAGTGCTCGAATTTTATCGCATTGATTCAAAATGGGCTCCGGTCATGAAAAATATGATGGGAAACTGTACCCATTCTGTGATTTCAGATCTTCAATTAAATCGGGTCAGCAGGGAAAATCAGCTCCGAGAGATGGAATTTCACTTTCCATCATCAGAAAATAGTCCTGAGGATTTGTTTAAAACAATCCGAAACGGGGAAAGCGGGTCTGCCCCTTTACCGATGAATCAACGAGGGTATATGACCGGTTTTATCGATCTGATTGTACAGCAAGGGGGTAAATTTTACATTTTGGACTATAAATCGAATTATTTGGGCGACAATCGGGATGATTATGGGAAGGAGCAACTCGATCAGGCGATGCTTGGTGCCGGGTACGATTTGCAAGCTTATATCTATACGGTGGCATTGGTAAAATATCTGAGGAAGCGTGTACCAAATTTTGATTATGACAGGGATGTTGGAGGGGTTGCATATCTCTTTGTTCGCGGTATGGAAAAAGGGTCAGAGAATGGAGTTTGGTTTCACAAACCGGACTGTGAAAAAGTGGCGGAATTGGAGAAAAAATTGGGGAGAGAGTGATGGGAAAATCAGAGAATATCAGGGTGGATTATGAGTGGTGGGAGAGAGGTATTGAGACGGGCCGTGTCGGCAGATATGAGAGAGAAATGGTTCGTGTTTTAGAGAAAGAATTTGGTACTCTGCCAGAGTCATCACGACTCACTGCACTCTTCACTTCTCTCTTTTTTAAAGCAGGTCATACCACACTTCCACTGGATAAAACACCGGCTGAATGGCTCACTATTTTGGGCTCTCTAACAGATGAAATATGGGAGCTGCCTGATGAAAAAATTGACATTTCCGAGCTGAAAAAGAGCCGAATTGCCGGTTCTGTTGATGAATTAACACCTTTCACTATCGATGGCGATAATTTTTCTTTTCGAAAAAATAGAGTAATGGAAAATGCTTTACTCCAATGGTTTATGGAAAAGAGTAATAAAAGTTATAATACTGATATAAGTGATTATATCAGTAAAATCTTCCCAAAATCGGATGCAGATGAGGTGGATTGGCAGAAAATTGCTGTAGTGATGTCTATGCTCAAACCGTTCCTTATTATCTCGGGCGGACCCGGCACCGGGAAGACGACAACTGTGGCAAAAATCCTGGTTCTGAATCAGATGATTTCCGACCGGCCTTTACGAATTGCTCTGGCCGCGCCTACCGGAAAAGCTGCCGGCAGAATGGGCGAAGCTCTTCAAATTGAGCTTGAAAAATTGAACCCTTTTCTTGCAGATTTGAAACTGAATTTGAGCCAAATTCCAAGTGAATCCATGACTGTCCATCGGCTTCTATCCGGGACAAAAACGAGAGGATTATTACCACCTGTTGAACGCAATTATCTCACTCATGATTTGATCATCATTGACGAGGCATCGATGATGGATCTGCAGTTGATGAGTCGTCTGACTCGTCACATCAGCGACTCCACAAAATTGATTTTACTTGGGGATAAAGATCAACTCGCTTCGGTGGAAGCCGGGTCGGTTTTTGCAGACTTATGTCAGAAGCCTGAAAATGGATTTCGCTCGGACACGATTCAATTATTGAATGAGGCCGGCCTGAATGAGAATTTGCCAGCCAAGGAGCAGTCGGGATTGAATGATGCGATTGTATACCTTACTAAAAGTTATCGGTTTGGCAGGGAGAGTGGGATCGGACAACTTGCAGAGTTTGTAAAAAGAGGAGACCAAAACTCTGAGGACATTTTAAAGTTGTTTACTGAGTTCACTGATATTCACCATCACAACTTTGCATTCGATAAAGAGGAGATCGATAAGATTCTAAAAGGGCTGCAAAGTGGGGTAAAAACGGTATTAAAGCTACAATCAGCAGAAGAAATACTCAATTTTTGGAAAAAATCAGTTTGGTTAACTCCTTTGAGAAGCGGCTTAACAGGCACGGACAGGTTAAATCGCTTATTGGAACAGGTTCTGCATTCAGATCGAACTATTTATACAGACGGCGACTGGTATCATGGCCGTCCGGTGATAATTACTGAAAATGATTACAATCTGGGTATTTTTAATGGTGATATGGGAGTCTGTGTCAAAGATAAAGAGGGCAAACATTGGCTCTATGTTGAATCAGGGTCTGAACTGAAACGATTTAACATAAACAGAACCTCAAAATTGGAACCGTCTTACTTTCTCACGGTCCATAAAAGTCAGGGTTCAGAATTTGACAGAGTGAACTTACTTCTTCCACGGGCAGATCATTCACTTCTGACTCGTGAATTAATCTATACGGCCGTTACCCGGGCAAAAAGTGAATTTAATTTATACGGAGATATGGAAATCTTTTTGAGCGGTATCTCAAGAAAAACGCAAAGATATACAGGATTGAAAGAGAAAGTGGCACGATAAAAAAACCGTCATCCTTCTATGTATAAAGTCAAGGCTTCCCTTTCGATTCG
>TARA_R100001143_G_scaffold61071_1_pt1 | contig 19605 bp, 18 predicted proteins | sample TARA_R100001143 | Tara Oceans TARA_R100001143 (sample SAMEA2621300) | marine metagenome | biome: marine biome (ENVO:00000447); feature: mesopelagic zone (ENVO:00000213); material: "saline water (ENVO:00002010), including plankton (ENVO:xxxxxxxx)" | depth 800 m | reverse complement strand
TCATTCATCAGCTATCATTCATCAGCTATCATTCATCAGCTATCAGAAAGTAAAAAATATCTGATTGATGAGTATTTTGACGGTGGATAGATCTTAACTTTTTAATGCTTCCTTCGTGTCAAAATTGAATCTTTCTGCTGTGGATGTCGTAGGAATTCACATATCTTGGTTGAACGACACGTGATATTTTTTAGTGAATAGATTTTAATCCAATCTTAACAACTCATACTGAATGGAGACATTTTTAATCATCGTCGCAGGGTTTTTTATGGTTGCCGGAATCATCGGGGCTTTTATTCCCATTGTTCCCGGTACACCTTTAAGTTACATCGGGATATTAATTCTTCATTTTACCTATGACAACCACTTCTCCTGGCTTTTTTTAATCTCCTGGGGAGTTGTTGTTGCAATCACAGCCACGATTGACTCTTTTTTGCCGGCAGAAGGAGCCCGCCGTACGGGCGGAAGCAAAACGGGTATTTATGGGGCTTTTTTGGGGGGTGTTTTGGGAATCTTCTTTTTCCCGCCGGCCGGTATTCTGTTTGGCCCAATTGTCGGGGCCTTTATTGGTGAATTGATCGCAGGAAAAAAAACAGATTCTGCACTTCGATCCGCTCTTGGTTCATTTGTTGGATTTCTGATTGCCACTGGCTTAAAAGTCGGTGTTGCAATCATTTTGGCGTACTACTTTTTTATTAATATCTCAATGTGAACCTTGGTTTACAACTCTCAGCTCGCAGCTATCAGCTATCAGCTATAAGCTATAAGCAAAATGAACCTCGTTATTCTGAATTTATTTCAGAATCTCCGAAGTAATACAGTTAACTAAAATAACCTCTTTAAGACGTAGATTCTGACCTCCGTCAGGATAACTCATAGATTAACTCTTCTGCCCACTGTCTTCTGCCCACTGTCTTCTGCCTTCTGCCTTCTGCCATCTCACTTAAAAAAAACGGCGCCTTCTACAATTGTAAAAAACGCCGAATATCATTTTTACCGTTAAAACAATCAAAAAACTATTTTTTTGAAAGGCTACTTGCCATAATGAATAGGGGTTGACCTTCAAATACATTGTAGAATGGTCTGAGCCTCTCTCTGTTGTAGTATTTGTCGATATCGACCACTTTCTCCATACTGGTCACTACCTCAATGTCTGTACTTCCGTACGATCCATTATTCAGTACAACCAGCTTGCCGAACTCTTTTCGAAGTACATGATCCAGTGCAATGTTACCGAAAGCCATCGGTGCAATACTGTCAATCGCATCCGGACTGCCACCGCGGACGGTATAACCCAATTTTTGATTGATTACACCAATTTCTCTGCCTTTGTTATACTCAGCAGATCTCTTTTTGAGTTCGGCGGATACTATATCACCGATCCCACCCAATTTTTTGTGCCCGTATGCATCCGCTTCGTCGCCTTCAAAAACCATATCGCGGCCTTCAATCATTGCTCCTTCTGAGATCATGACCATGGAGTATTTGCTTGAGCTACTATTTCGATCTTCAACCATTATCTGAGTGAGATGATCCAGGTCAAACTTGAACTCTGGAATAAGGCATCGATGAGACGCTCCGGCCAATGTTGGTAACATAGCTGTAAATCCCGCATAGCGGCCAAATACTTCCATCACCAAAAACCTCTCATGAGAACCGGCCGGCGTCCTGAGATCGTTGGCCAGTTGAATAGTCCGAGAAATACAGGTACTGAAACCAATACAGTAATCCGTTCCGGGAACGTCATTATCCATTGTTTTTGGAATCGCTACTACATTAAATCCTTCTTTATGCAATCTCACACCGTAACTAAGTGTGTCATCCCCTCCAATTGGAATCATAGCGTCAATACCCAAAAAATCAAGGTTTTTAAGTACTTCCGGTGTTAAATCATTGATATCATCCGTATACTTTTCTCTGTACTGCTCAGGCAGATCTTTTCTACTTACCTTACTGGGATTTGTACGTGAACTGTGCAGAAATGTACCGCCTGTTCTGGCTGCACGATTCACCACCTCTTCAGTCAATTCAAAAAAGTTTTCTCTGTTATCTGCATTTTTATCCCGCACGATATCAATCATGCCACCCCAGCCTCTTCGTATTCCAATTACTTTATAACCTTCATTTATCGCACGAATGGTTACGCCACGTATTGCAGGATTTAATCCGGGCACATCACCGCCCCCTGTCAAAATACCAATCACGCCTTTATAATTATTTATATTCGCCATAATCCGATTCTCTATTCTTTTTGATTATTATTATAAACATTGCTAAGCAGGAAATATAAGGTTATCTGTTGAATATGGGTAATAAGAACTCCAATTATTATATAAATCTGATTCCCATGCTTTTACAACTGAGGATATCTTTCGCATTTTGTACATTTATTCTATTGCATTAAAAAATATGATTATGGATCAAACGTATGTACATGTAGCTACCCTCTATGAGGATCTTGAAAAAAGCTGCCATTCTATCCGAACAGACCCATCTACCGTTGAAGCTGCACGAAAGATCGTTGAGAATGCACTTAGTGATGGCAATACCTACTATGGTATCAATACCGGATTTGGCGCTCTGGCAAACAAGCGCATTATGGGTGAAGACCTGACCAGGCTCCAAAAAAACCTGATTCTCTCACATTCTGTCGGTGTGGGAAATATGATTCCAAAAGATATTTGCCGGTTGATTCTGGAACTAAAAGTTCACTCTCTCGGCTTGGGGTATTCCGGAATATCTACTCAAACGCTGGATCGTCTTCTGCTTTTTCTTGAAAAAGATTTAATTCCTGTGATCCCCGAAAAAGGGAGTGTAGGCGCATCGGGAGACCTTGCCCCGTTGGCTCATATGTCATTGCCCCTGCTTGGATTGGGACAGTTTTGGGATCAGAATGATGACATGGCTATTAATGCTTCTAAGGTACTGAAAGCAATGGGTATCGAGCCTATAGAGTTGCAACCGAAAGATGGATTATCCCTGATTAACGGCACCCAGTTGATGTCTGCATATGGAGCTTACATCCTCGAAAAATCTCTCTCTCTGCTAAAAACTGCAGATATCATATCTGCAATGAGCCTGGAAGCCCTGCAGGGCAGCATAACCCCTTTTGATGAAAGAATTCACAATATCCGGCCTCATGCAGGGCAGATAGAGGTTGCGGCCAATATCCGGCATTTACTGGAGAAAAGTGAGATATTGGAATCTCACCGAAATTGTGGGAAAGTACAAGATCCCTACTCCCTCAGATGTGTACCACAAGTACATGGTGCAAGCCGGGATGCATTACGGCATGCAATATCGGTTATAGAAACAGAATTAAACTCAGTTACGGATAATCCATTGGTATTTCAAGATGGGGATATCTTAAGCGGAGGTAATTTTCATGGCCAGCCACTCGCACTCTCATTGGATTTTGCAAAACTGGCACTCGCAGAATTGGCAAGTATTTCAGAAAGAAGAACTTATCTTCTTTTAGAGGGCAATGATGGCCTGCCTAAGCTACTGATGCAGGAGACCGGTATTAATTCCGGTTTTATGATCCCCCAATACACCTCCGCAGCACTGGTTTCTGAAAATAAGGTATTGTGTCATCCATCTTCTGTTGATTCCATCCCAACAAGCTTAGGACAAGAAGATCATGTGAGTATGGGCAGCATTAGTGCTTTGCATCTTTATAAAGTATATGAAAATGTTGAAACCGTTCTGGCAATTGAGCTTTTTACATCCGCACAGGCTCTTGATTTCAGGAAACCTCTAAAACCGGGACGCGGTGTTGAGCTGGTTCACCGGCTTGTCAGAGAGACGATCCCTCATGCCACAGAGGACAACTATTTCAAGGATGACATCAACAAAGCCGTTGAATTATTACAAAGTCGGAAAATGATTCGGTTACTTGAAGATTCTGATTGCATTCTTAATTAACACACTTCAATAAGCGACCCGTATATTACAACTTGATTAAAGATTTGATTTAAACGTAATGAGAATAATGATTACCGGACCCACAGCTGCGGGTAAAACTTCGCTATCTATAAGGCTCGCAGAAGAGCTGTCCGGGGAAATAATATCTGCAGACTCAAGACAGTGTTATCGGTATCTCGATATTGGAACCGCTAAACCGACAGAAAAAGAGCTTCTGAGGGTGCCCCACCACAATATCTCCATTCTTGATTTGAATGAGAAAGATTCGGTAGCAGCATTTAAAAGGCGGGCGATTGGTTATGCGGAAGAGATCGAATCAAATGAAAAAACCGTAATCTATTGTGGCGGAAGTACACTTCATTTACAGTCCATTATCAAGCCCCTTGATGAGATACCTAAATCAAATCCGGATCATGTTCGTGAATTGGGACAAATTGCCGACGATAAAGGAATAGAGTATTTATATAATGAACTCCAGATCAGGGATCCGGACTATGCAAAAAAAATGGATGGCTTCAACCGCCAAAGAATTATCCGGGCTCTGGATGTTTGGAGACAAACCGGCAAACCTTTTAGCAGCTTCCACAGTAATAAAGAGATACAGCAGCCGGAAAACCTTATGGTGTTTGTCATTTACCATCCCCGGCAAGTACTACATGAGAGGATTTCTGTCAGAACAGATAAAATGATCGAGATGGGATTGCTGGATGAGGTGAGGATGATTCTCGATCGAGGTTATGACAAAAGTATTCAGGCTTTACAAACCGTCGGATACAGAGAAGCGATCGCACACTTAAATGGAGAAATCCGTTTTGATTCTATGGTTAAGGATATCAAAACTTCTACCCGCAGATATGCCAAAAGACAGATAACGTGGTTTAGAAGATGGCCATTCAGTCATCGTTTGAATGCCGGAGAGTTAAATGAAGATCAACTTTTAAATCAAGTACTACAGAAGGTAGCAGCTAACAAGCAGAACCGTTAACTTACGGACTCAAAATAATTGATCAATTGTATGTATAAAGCAAAAGTAAATATTACTCTTAGAAAATCAATCCTTGATCCAAAGGGAAAAGCAGCTTATCAGGCACTTCAAAATTTAGGGCTTAAGAAAATTGAAGATGTCAGAATCGGTAAGTTTATAGAAATCAATATAGATGCATCTTCCGAAGAAGAAGCTCATAAATTAGCACAAACGGCTTGTACTGAATTACTTTCAAATGAAGTGATGGAGGATTATCAAATTACGATTGAATCCAATTAATCGTTTTGAAATGTTATCACTGAAACAATATCGTATCACTCTGTCTGCGCAACAAAAACCTACGATCAAGCCGGAAGTTGAAGTTTTGGTTGAGGAGCAGGAAGAGGAAAAAGTTAATACTCCCTGGAGATTAATCTTATATGATGACGATGTTCACACTTTTGATGAAGTAATCAATCAGTTAATAAAAGCTTTAGGCTGTAGTTTAGCAAAAGCTGAAGAGTTTACTCTTAAAGTGCATTTTGAGGGTAAAGCAATCGTCTATGAAGGAAGTTTTGAAGAGTGTTTAAAAATTAATTCCGTATTACAGGAAATACAACTTGTCACCGAAATAAAAGGATAAAACGTGTCGAAAAAAATAGGAGTACTTGTCTTTCCGGGTTCCAACTGTGATCATGACGCCTATCATGCCATGAAACATGTAATGAATATCGAAACAAAATTTCTCTGGCATAAAGACAGTGATGTAAGTGATATTGATCTGCTGATTGTTCCGGGGGGATTTTCTTACGGTGATTATCTTCGATCCGGAGCAATTGCACGGTTTTCGCCGATCATGAAGGCCGTTCAGGATTATGTGAAGAGTGGAAACCCGGTTTTGGGAATCTGTAACGGATTTCAAATTCTGCTGGAAGCAAATTTGCTGCCGGGAGCTATGTTACACAATGAAAAACTTCGATTTGTATGCAAAAATGTTCACATTCGATCCGAAAATAATTCATCCGTTTTTACAAAAGGACTTGCACCCGGATCGGTATTAAACGTACCGGTTTCTCATGGAGAGGGGAATTATTTTATTGAGGATGATGGGTTAAAAATGCTCCAGGACAATCATCAAATCGCTTTTAGATATTGTGATGAAAATGGCGAAATCACTCAAGAAGCCAATTTTAACGGATCGGTCTATTCTATAGCCGGTATCACGAACAAAAATGGGAATGTATTGGGCATGATGCCCCATCCGGAACGAGCCATGGAATCTTTACTTGGATCTGAAGATGGCATCACCTTTTTTGAATCTGTTTTTAATCAACTGCAATTAGCATAATTAACCCGATAACACTGTATACCTTTTATGAGTACTCCTGAGAATACATCTCTGAAATTGTACAGTAATGAACTCGTAAAGAGCTATCGGAGTCGAAGAGTCGTTGATAAAGTGTCCATACATGTACAACAGGGTGAAATTGTAGGGCTTTTGGGGCCTAACGGTGCCGGAAAAACCACTACGTTTTACATGTTCACCGGCATTATTCTGCCGAATTCCGGCAGTGTTTATTTAAATGATGTCAATATCACAAAAAAACCGATGTATCAAAGAGCCCGGATGGGAATCGGTTTTCTCTCTCAGGAACCGAGTGTGTTTCGAAATCTAACGGTGAGGCAAAATCTCACGGCCGTTCTCGAATTTTTATCCATGCCGAAAAAACAGATTAAAGAGAGAGTGGATGAACTCATTGAGGAGTTTGGCTTAGAGAAAGTAGTGAATAACAAGGGGCATAGCTTGTCGGGTGGGGAGAGAAGGAGAACTGAAATTGCCCGGGCGTTGGTTACAGATCCTAAATTTATCCTATTGGATGAACCGTTTGCCGGTGTGGACCCGATTGCCGTTGAAGACATTCAACAGATTGTCGCAGATTTAAAGAAAAGGAATATTGGGATTTTCATTACAGACCACAATGTGCATGAAACTTTAGCTATAACCGATAGAGCTTATCTGATGTTTGAAGGAAAAATTCTTCGTGAGGGAACGACAGAAGAGCTGGCTGAAGATGAAGAGGCAAAAAATCTCTATCTGGGCAGACAATTTAAACTGGATCGATATACTTAATTTTCATTACAATGAAAGAAATTACTGTAGAAAAATTAAAAGAGAAAATAGATCAGAATGAACCCTTTTTATTATTGGACGTGCGTGAGCCGTTTGAAGCTCATATCTCCAATATAGACACCAACTCTTGTCTGATCCCGCTTGATGACCTAAGCGACCGAATAAACGAGCTGGATAAGGAACAAGAGATCATCGTCCTATGCCGGAGTGGCAGCCGCAGCAGTAAAGCGTGTGAAATGCTGGAAGAAAACGGATTTTCAAATGTTGCCAACTTAAAAGGCGGGATTAATGACTGGGCAGCAAAGATAGATTTGTCGTTGCCGCAATATTAAATCGTAGCTGCAATCTGAGCAAAGAGCTCTTCATTGCTTTCGGTCCGTTTGATGACCTGAAGCAACATCTGAATCGATTCTTTGGGTGATTTTTTTAAGAGAAATCTTCTCACCATATTGCGCTCTTCCAGTGAATCAGAGATGAACTTATCTTCATTCCGTGTCCCGGATGCCGCAATGTTTATAGATGGATAGATACGATCATTCGCAATTTCACGATCCAGAACAAGTTCCATGTTACCGGTACCCTTAAACTCCTCAAAAATCAGATCATCCATTCTGGAATTGGTTTCAATCAGGCAGGTCGCGATAATGGTTAAAGAACCCCCTCCTTCAATTTTCCTCGCCGAGCCAAAAATTTTCTTCGGTATTTCCAGAGCACGAATATCCAATCCGCCGGAAAGTGTTCTCCCGGAATTAGATTGTGCTGCGTTATACGCCCTCCCCAAACGGGTCAGTGAGTCAATTAACAGAACGGCATGCCCCCCATATTCCGCTTTTCTTTTCACATAACCGAGTGCCATTTCAGAAATTCTGACATGACTCTCTGTTGGTTTATCATTGGATGATGCAAAAACTTCGGCGTTAGTGGTTCTCAGAAAATCTGTGACCTCTTCCGGACGTTCATCTACAAGTAGAATTCCTGTATGGATATCCGGATAGTTCTCTGTGAGAGTCCGGGCAATTTTTTTCAATAGTACGGTTTTACCGGTCCTGGGCGGAGCTACTATTAATGCTCTCTGACCTCTCCCAATGGGGCTGATCAAATCCATGACTCGCAGTTCAATATCATCCGGCTTCAATCCGAGCTTTATATACTCGTTTGGCATGATCGGGGTTTGCAGCTCAAATCTGTTTATTTTTTGCCATTCAGACGGTGCTTTACCGTTGATTTTTTCAATAGAGTGAACATGGCGATTGCCGCTTTGATCCTGCTCAAATTCTCCCTCCATTACCAGGCCGGATCGTAAGTCATGCAACTTCACCTCTTCCGGTTTGAAAAACGGGTCTTTTGGATCGTAGCTAAATTCAAAGTCAATACGTCTTATAAATCCATATCCCTTTTCATTGATCTCCAATACACCATTGTATCGTCCCCCAATTCTTGTTTGTTGATTATGGTGAAACTGGGGTACAAAGATATTCTTAGAATTCCCCTTATTCTTGTTGGGCTTTTTATTATTACGCCCTTTATTTTTGCGTGAACGTGCCATGCACTGAAATTAACGTTTGTTTATTTTATTACGTGATGACTCTGAAAAACATTTTTAAACAGAGCTTACCTGAATATAGACGAGTAGTAGTGAAATAAAGTAAAGAGAGAGTGATATCCATCTGATATCACTCTTTAAAAGATAAGGAAGGTATATAGTCGAATCAAAAATTATCGAACTGTTGTTGTTTCATTAATCCAAGAGTAACATTCATTGATGTTACTTCCAATCTGGATCGTATCACCCGTTTCCCAACCTCTAAAAAATTTATCTTCTGCCGTAGGCAATGCCGGTGAATAAGTTCTGACTTCTCTTGAAACAGCATTTGCTGATGAAGAATCTACAGATCTCGCTCTGTCAAGATAATCAAGTACCAGCCAATATACGGATCTGTCGTCACGGCTCATTTGATTGCCGGTAGAACATTGTGAAATTGCTGACGCGTAAATCCGTGCAATTCTGATATAGGGTTCTCCCCAGTTTCGATCAATTTGACTCGCCTGGCGTGCAAAACTTCTGGCTGCCTGCAGATTGCCTTCATTTTGGTGAAGTTCAGAGATCTCAAGAATCAGGTTCTTTCGAACATCATCATTGTTTGCCACTTCAACCGCTTCAGTTAAATATCGGATCGCCTCACGATTTTGTCCATCGGCTTTTGCGAAATCGGCCAATCGCCGAATATTTTCAAAAGAAGGCTCCATTTCATATAACCTGTTTGCAAATTCGATCGCTTTCTCCCGATTGCCGGAGGTTACATACATGGCAGCAAGTTCTGAAATAATCTCCATATCCTCGGGATTGTTTGCAAGCCTGCCTTCAAGGAATTCAATTCTTTCTTCAGGATTTGTAAAGAGTCCATCCCTGACTTCATTCATAGCCTCAATCAAATCTGAACTGGCAAATGGCTCAGCGATATCAATCATCTCTAAAGCTTCGTCTTTCATGTCATCAGAAACATAATGATCTAATAATATCTGTATATAATAACCATTACCGGCTTGTGTTAAGCGCTCAGGATCCAGCTCAAATGCTCTTTCATAATCCTGATAGGCAAGATCCATTCCATCACTGATTTGTGTTTGATATTCCTGATAGAATCGGCCTCTGTTAAAATGCCATGTATAATAGTCAATTTGATCTTCATCAAACGTTGCAAAAGCATCTGCATAAATAGTAACAGCTGAATCCAGATATGCAGAACTCATTGTTGGATCCGTCTCGACTTTCGATAATTCAGCATAAACAGTAATCATGCGATCAAACTGTCTTGGAAGCTCAAAACGATTATAACCCTGTATTGTCTCCGGTTTTTTTTCGAGCATCCAGCTTCCGTAAGTACGCGCCATCTCCCAATCTCCTGTCCTGAAATTCTCATAGAAAATGGAGTAGGCCTGTAATTCACTCATTCCATAGGGGGGTTCACTCTGTGAATGGGCCACTGAGGTTGCTGCGATAAGGAGTGTGATTGCTAATATGTACTTTTTCATGATTCTGTCGTTAGTTTCAGTAAAGTAAAAAAACTTTTATTACCTCAAAATTATTATTGAAATCTCTGACGTACAAACATCCATTCGGCCAGATTCAGGGATAATTTAAAACCCCATATATTCTCTTTAACTAAATTCAGGGATTCTGTTCCCCTAATTCCATAATGTATACTTAAATCAATCGAGGAAGTAGATTGAACAGACATTAATCCGATCCCTGCATTAATATAGATGGTTTCAATATTTTCACCGTTGATTTCAAGACTACCCGTATCATAGCTCACGCCGGTACTATACTTCATTCTAGAGAAAAAACCACCCATCTGGTCAGAACGATATGGGTGATATTGAACTCCAAACCCGGCTCTTGCACGATCTTTATAGAGATTTTGTTGATTTGTATCAAAACTATAAAGAGCGTCACTCCATTGCTGGAGTAATAATTCGGCACCTACGTTAATAAAACGGTTTAAATTATACGTAAGTCCGGTATTAAATTCCAATGGCAACTTTATTGTGCCGTTTCTGTTTGGAGAATTTTCATTGAAATCCACTAAGATACGCTGATTATTTACAGCCCTGAAAGCTGTAACCTTTTGTTCTGCTTCGATCTCCACGGGCAGCGACAGTGTTGCTCCAAAACTTAACTGATCCTCACTTCCAAAAAGATTTTGAGTGAAAGCATAGAGCCCAAACCGGTGCCCAAAGCTGTATCCTTCTTTTTTTCTATCAAAATTAACCGCTCTGAATTGATTATCGGTAAACTCAGGTACAACGGTTTCATTCATTGAGAGCAGGTTGGCAGAAAAGGCATATCCAACAGAGATCTGATTTGTGAGTGCAAATCCAAAGCCGGTTTCAAACCGGTTCACACCGCCCGAACCTGTTGTTGTAAAATCGTACCGTATAGAACTTGCCAAACCGGGCAGAGGGTTATACAGTCCACTGCTTACTCTTCTAAAATCTCCTCTGGCCATCGGGGTTATTGATGCAGATATGGCCAACTTATTTCTAATAATTGGAAATGTGATTTGAAATTGATCAATTCCAAAAATTGCATTTCTTGTTGAGCTGTTAAAATCTGATGCGTATATATTATTTAATCCTGCTGACAAGGTTGCCTGTGAAAAACCTGATAACCCCCAGTGAGCAGGATTCGCAATATTTGTAGAAAAACCGCTATAATTAGCTACACCGCTCAAACCCATTCCCATTGAATAAGGTGAAAAAGAATCGACCGATAACCCAAACCCAATTCCGGAATAAAAAGATCCGGTATTGGCTAAATTATCATTTTGTGCCTGTGCAGTTGATGCTGCAAACAATCCTGCCATTAGGATCAGGATCAGATTATATCTATTCACTCTTTTCATATTACTTAATGAACGTAATTACAATTCGGGGTCTTAACTCTTCAGGTGCATTCAGATCATAGAACTGCGTAGAATACAACAAGCCATTGGATATTTGGGTGGTTAAATAAAGTTTATCATCAGATCTTTCACCATAAACCCGATTTAATACATACTGAGTAATATCTACTAAAAATACATCTTCATCATCTTCATTGATTCTGAAAAAATCAGGGTCATTCGTAAATACTTCTGCCATTATATCGCTTGGTTTTTCTTCAAAAACATGTAATTGAACAATGTCCGGACTTAGTCTTTCAAAATCCGGCTGAAGTTGTTCAACATTTTGATTTTTTGTCAAAACAAGAGTAGCATTTGAAATATTTCGCGACGAAAATTGAGCCGATGATATATTGGGGATCAATTCTAAAATAGTCTCCGTACTATGAAGTGTAAATCCGGAGTTTTGCTCCGGGACATCTGTTCTAATATAAGATGCACCCCAATCACGAAGGCTTAATTCAGTGACTCCATCGTCTGACTCTTCATCATCATCTGTTTCATCAACAGGTGAATTTACAATAAATCGGGTAAGTACAAGTTCCGGATCATCCGGATCACTTCCGGTTCTCAAAAATCTAAGATTTTGATTTGTTTGGGATGGAACTATCGCGAGTCCGGTAAAATTATTCCGGTATGTTGAGTCACGATCAGCTGATTCGCTATTATAAAACTCAGCAAATTTTTGGGTCCACTCATCACTTAAATCGACAGTGATAGCCTGTTCATTTTGCAATTGAAATTCGCCGACTTCAACAGAACGGTCAACATCAATTTGCCCATTATAACGAAGCTGGTTTCCTCTCCATAATTCGCCAACCTCATAAATTTTAAATTCAGAAGTGGCCGATCTATTCCCGAAAATTTCATCTCTGAACTCTAACCGAAGCTGCATTTTATCATCTTCTTGGATAGACCCAAGATCTGACGCCCGAATAATTACGGGCTTGATCAGGGCAACAGATTCGATTGTGCCGTATAGTGGATCCTCGACATAACCCACTGATGTATTAGTTAAGCGGCCTGAAAAGTTATTTTCGTTGAACCTGTTAATTTCATTGAAACCGACAGTCTGGCTATCGATACCATCGTTATTTGGAATAATATCACTCCCCACGGACCCTCCCGACTCACAACCCATAAATGGGAAAGTAGTCATCAGAAGAAGAAAGGCAGCGATCATTAATCGGCTGCCTTTGTTAGACAATGTTTTATTTATTTTAGGTTCAGGAAATAATTGAAATGCGTTCAATTTATTGGTCATCTCCTGCAATCGTTCGGTAGTAATCTGCAAATTTTTTCGATACATCTTCGGGCGAACCCTGTATTTTAGTCGGGTTAATATTTAATTCTTTAAATAGATCATCAAATTGATCTGTAAGATGGTTGCCTGTTACAACATGATCACTGTATTTAAGTCCAATCTTCAACGTATCAACAGCACCATTTTCAGTCAATGAATCTATGTCAACATCTTCCGGAAGCCCAAGAAGCTTCAAAATATTGGAGCTATCAGAAGTTCCTTTATTCTCCGGGTGATGTAAACTGTAAACAATCTTTGTCTTCTTAAAGATACTTTCGTCTTTATATTTTGTGCGAACCAACAAAGGTATTAAACCTGCGGGCCAATCGTGACAATGAATAATATCCGGTTCCCATCCAAGGCTAATAACTGTTTCAAGTACTCCTTTATTGTAGAAAGTGAGACGTTCATCGTTGTCTTCATAAAATTCGTCAGTTTTTGGATTCGTAAAGAGTCCTTTTCTCTTGAAATACTTATCGTTGTCCAGAAAGTATACCTGAAGTTTCGCATTCGGTATACTGGCAACTTTAATTTTCATCGTGTCGACATTCTCTCCCACTTCAACTTTGATTCCGGACAGACGTATTACCTCGTGAAGCCGGTTTCTTCTATCGTTAATAGTACCGTATTTTGGCAAAAGAATTCTGATTTCAAAACCCTGATCCTGAAGTGATGCCGGTAAAAACCGAAGTAAATCAGCTGTGTATGTCATTCTTGCAAAAGGGGCAATTTCGGCAGCTGCGTATAAAATTTTCATAACTATTTAATCTTTTTCGGGATTTATGATATGTCTTTTGAACCGTTGTGTTTACTGTCAGCATGTAGCGATTTTATCTCCTCATCATCAACAGTATAAAAATCAAAGAGGGTGTCACTTCTCAATCCCAACCTGAGTGTCTCAACTGAAATCACCTCAGAGGGTTCGATATTTCCCAAATTTACATTGGTTCCAAACTTCTTAATGAACCAACACTGTTGCTCTTTTCTGGGAGCTTCAAATATCAACTGTTCTACCGGTATCTGATCCGCGATTTCATCAATCAATCCGGATCTGATTTCGCCATTTGGCCTGAAAACACCTACGGTTCCGGATTCACGTGCTTCGCAAATCACTTTCCAGGCACCGGATTCCAACTCTTCATTAATCATTTTTACCCATTTGTATGGGGGCATGATATCATCCGGATTTTTACTTCCAACTTCTGAAAGAACAACAAAATCTTTACTTAATTCTTTAATGATATCATTCTTTTTCTTATCCGACAGCCAAATAGTACCGTTCGATACTTCCAGATATTTCACATTGTGATTCTGAAGCAGTTGAACATATTCATCCAATTGATTTCTAAGTACAAACGCTTCGAAGAGTGTTCCTCCGAAATAAACCGGTATATCATATGATTTATAAACGTCAAGCTTTTCACTGAGCTTATTTGTTACGAGTGATGTTCCCCATCCCAATTTAACAATATCCGTATATGCCGCGGCCACTTCACAAAAATCTTCAGCTTGTCGAATACTGTAACCTTTGTCGAGAGCGAGCGTTATTCCGTTATTTCTTGGCTTCGAAGTTCTCTTGGGTAGATGATTCAATTGATAAGACATTCACCAGAGTTATAAGTTTTCAATCGTAACAAGATACGAAACGATGCTTTTATTAAAAAGCATCATTACAGGAACCGATTTTTAGTCAATTATGCTGATATTTTCGATTGGATAAGGATACCAAATGTTTCATCCTGTTTTTATCGATAGAGTTGAGCATATCAGGAGTATACCGCCAGTTCCAATTATCATCAACCGTTCCCGGTAAATTCATTCTGTGAGATCCATCCAGATTCATAAAATCCTGAAGTGGGAAAATAGCTTGATCTGCAACCGATAACATCCCCAATCGAATGAGTGCCCAATGAATATCGTGATCATCAGAGAGGGAATATTCTCTGGCCCGGTGCTTCTCCATCTCAGGGGCTGTGTTGAACCAGCCAATGGTCGTATCGTTGTCATGAGTCCCGGTATAGACTACACAGTTTTGAGTATAATTGTGGGGTAAAAAACTATTTTTGGAATCCGAATCAAAAGCAAATTGTAAAATTTTCATGCCCGGAAACTGAAACGAATCTCTCAAGTCTTCAACAGAGGGTGTCATCACTCCCAAATCCTCTGCGATAATAGGCAGTTCACCGAGCTCTTTCTTAATTTTATTGAACAATTTTTTACCCGGTCCGGTTATCCAATCCCCTTTTACAGCCGTTTGTTCCCTGGCATCTACTTGCCAGTAGGCATCAAAACCCCGGAAATGATCCACACGCATCGCATCATACAGTTCAAACATCTGTCGAAACCGCTCGATCCACCAGGAATACCCATCTTTTTCCATCACTTTCCATTTATAGAGAGGATTTCCCCAAAGCTGACCGGTTTCACTGAAATAGTCGGGTGGCACACCGGCTACTAATTTCCTGTTTCCATGTTTGTCTACCTCAAAATATTTTTGGTGCGCCCATACATCTGCACTATTGTGATCTACGAAGATGGGGATATCCCCGATCACCCGTATCCCTCTTTGATTGGCATATTCTTTCAGTGCATACCACTGGTTAAAAAACTCATACTGCAGCCAGGTTTGGTAGTTGATCTCTTCACTCTGTTCTTTTCCGAATGCTGCCATTGCATCCGGATCTCTTTGCGTCATTTCAGTACTCCACTGATTCCACACTTTCCGATTGTTTTGAATGGAACAAGCCATAAAAAGACAGTAATCATTCAACCAAAACTGATTCTCCTTTCGGAATTTCGTTAGTTTCAGATTCTCTTCTTTGGTCAGATTCTCATAAAAACGGTCCGACGCGATTTTATACAGACTGTTTTTTCTCGAATAGGATGTCGTGTAGTCTGCTTTGGTTGTGATCGGCATCTGTGCATCTGCAATTTCATCCGATCTCAGCAAGCCTTTTTCTACCAATATATCCAGGCTTATGAAATAGTGGTTCCCGGCGAAAGCAGAGTAACTCGCGTAGGGTGAATCCCCAAACCCGGTTGGGCCCAATGGCAATACTTGCCAAATGGATTGATCTGTTTCGACTAAAAAATCGATGAAATGTTTTGCTTCACTGCCAAAATCACCCATCCCATATTTGGATGGAAATGAAGACGGGTGTGCAAGGATACCACATGATCTGGGAAATCTCATAAACTCTTACTAAATAGTACTTTAATTATCTCTTTGGTTTTAAAATCACTCCTGCCAACGGTGGGATGGATACATCTGCATAGCAGGGTTGATTGTGCCAGCTTCCTTCATTTCCCTGGATGATAACCGGTCCGGAATTGCTGCCTCCATAAATTTCTGAATCGCTATTAAAAATCACCTCATATTCACAAGCTTCCGGAATGCCAAAGCGGTATACATCATGATAAGCGGGTGTAAAATTTAGAATAACCACCAGATAGTCTTCCGGATCTTTTGACCTTCGGATGAAACTTAACAGACTGTTATCTGCATCTGAAATATCGATCCACTGAAACCCTTCCCACTTCGAATCCACTTCATGCATGGCATTCTCGTTGATATAAAGTTCGTTCAAATCTTTCAGTAACCTCCGGACGCCTTTATGTGAATCCCAATCCAACAGGTGCCAATCGATCGATTTTGCTTCTGTCCACTCATCCCACTGTGCAAATTCATTCCCCATAAACATCAATTTTTTCCCGGGGTGGCCATACATATAGGTGTATAGCAATCGCAGATTCGCAAATTTCTGCCAGTCGTCACCCGGCATCTTTGAGAGCAGTGATTTTTTCATGTGAACCACTTCATCATGAGAAAGCGGCAGAATGAACTGCTCTGAAAATGCATAAATCAGCGAAAAAGAAAGCTGATCCTGATGATATCTGCGGTAAATAGGATCTTTCTCCATATAAGCCAGTGTATCATTCATCCAACCCATATTCCATTTAAAATCAAACCCCAGTCCGCCGGATGAGGTGGGTTGAGATACACCGCCCCAGGATGTTGACTCCTCAGCAAATGTAAGAATCCCCGGATAGTATTGGTGTGTTACTTCATTAAATCGCCGCAAAAATTGAAGGGCTTCCAGATTTTCTCTTCCGCCATACTGATTCGGAATCCATTCGCCCTCTTCTCTGGAGTAGTCGAGATAGAGCATCGACGCGACGGCATCCACCCTAAGCCCGTCAATATGAAATTCATCCAGCCAATAGATCGCATTGGATATCAGAAAATTGATCACTTCAGTCCTGCCAAAATTGAAAATGCATGTCCCCCAGTCTTTATGTTCTCCCAGCCGCGGATCTTCATGTTCGAACAGTGCGGTACCGTCGAAACGCCGCAATCCATGTTCATCTTTGGTGAAGTGGGCCGGAACCCAATCCAGAATCACGCCTATATTTGCCTGGTGACACTTATCAACAAAATATCGCATATCATCCGGATCACCGAATCGACTGGTTGGCGCAAAATACCCTGTGATCTGATATCCCCAAGATGGATCGTAAGGATGTTCTGCTATGGGCATCAACTCTACATGAGTAAAATTCATATCCTTCAGATAGGGAACCAGCTGATCGGCAAGTTCCCTGTAGTTCAAAAATCCAGGATCTTCGCCCACCTTGCGTTTCCAGGATCCTGCGTGAATTTCATAAATCGAAATTGGTTTTTCATGATGCTGTAAATCCGTACGATTTTGCATCCATCCATGATCCTCCCACTTATAGGCACTATTCCAAACGATGGACGCACTGCCCGGCCTCAGTTCTGCGTATCTGCTGAAAGGGTCTGATTTTTTAATGGGGGCACTATTCTCATATGATTTGACTTCAAATTTATAAAAATCCCCCGCTGTAACGTGCGGTATGAAAATCTCCCACAAGCCCTGATCATGATATTTTCGCATTCCGTGAATACGTCCATCCCAGTTGTTAAATGAACCGATCACACTCACTCTCTTGGCACTTGGGGCGGTCACGACAAAATGGGTTCCGTCCACACCATCCACTGTTTTAGTGTGTCCGCCCATAAATTTATACGCATGATGGTGATTGCCCTCACCCCACAACTGCAGATCATACTCAGAAATTTGCGGGCCAAATTGATAGGCGTCTATGATAGAATACCGATCACCGACATAGGGTGTGATTCGGAGCTTATAATTAAAGTGATTTTTTCTTCTTGAGAACTGAATTTCAAATAATCCTTCATCAGATAAACGATTTAACTCGAACGGTTTCCCGCTCTCAGGGTGAACTTGAATGCTCTTAGCGTCCGGACGAAAACATCGGAGAACCAGCTTCTCTTTGCCTTCAATCTCCGTTAAGTGTAGGCCAAGTACACGAAATAGATCTCCATGTTCACCGTTGGATATTGCACTTATTTCTTCGATTTTTAAACTCACGATATTTTACCCGTTAAATTATCTTGATCAGCTACTAAATATACAATTTTTAGCAGAAAATGATCTTTTCAATAGAAATTAATCAATCGAGTACAGACATCACATTAGAATGAATATCATTCCTTTTATTTCGAGACGGTATCTTTTCTCAAAGAAACACATCTCTTTGATCTCTGTTCTTACCTCGATCAGCATCGCCGGGATTACCATCGGGACCGCCTTACTGATAGTCATTCTCTCTGTTTTTAACGGTTTTTTTGAAGTCATACGTGGGTATTTACTGACATTTGATCCTGACATCCGGATTGAAATGGCAACCGATCAAAAACTTTATTTAGAAAACGGTTTGATGTCTCAGCTAACCGATCATCCGGAGGTAATCAATGTGAGTCCATATATCCAGGGGAAAGCGATGTTAGCTTTTAGTGATGGCAGAAATGAAGTTCTCACCATACGGGGTATCGACAGGGAGACCGATCTGATGCTCTCAGGAATAGAATCCACGGTTGATAATAATTTTGATCTATCCGTTCTAAATGGCAGGCCGGGTGTTGTAGTCAGTGAAGACATAGTAAACCGATATCGATTAAACCCGGAAGATGAACTGGCGATGTTGAGTCCGACCGGAATGAGGCGTGCACTCACTCAGTTTTCTGCTCCCAGAGCCAGCCGGTTTGAAGTGAGAGGTGCTTTTAATGTTCTTCAAATTATTGAAGAAGATATGGCATATATCGATATAGAAGCAGCACAAAGACTTTTTAATATGCGAAATGAAATTACCGGTTTTGATTTAAAACTCACGGATACGGATCGGGCGGATCGTGTAAAAGATGAGTTGATGGCGACACTCGGGCCGGATTTTGAAATTCAAACCTGGTATGATCTTCAAAAACCGCTCTATGATGTAATGTATTTAGAAAAATGGGGCTCCTATTTTATCCTGATGATCATCGTTTTTGTTGCCATTTTGAATATTATTGGGTCATTAACGATGATTGTGATACAGAAAAAACGTGATATCGGAGTGTTGATTTCGATGGGTATGACACCCAAAAAAATCAGGAAAATTTTCAGGAGCCAGGGGTTGCAAATTGGGCTCATTGGGTGTGGGCTTGGAGGATTAATAGGAATTGCCATCAGTTATGCCCAGCAAGAGTTTGGCCTGGTAAAACTTTCATCATCATTCATCATTGATGCCTATCCGGTTTCAATTCACTTTAGCGATATAGCGATCATATTAACCGGGACGATGTTATTGTGCCTTTTAGCGAGTTGGTATCCGGCGTCGAGGGCATCGGGCATTCAGCCGGCGGATGCGGTGCGAGAGGAGTGAAAAGTGGAGAAGTTAAAAGTGAAAAGGCAGAGGGCAGAGGGCAGAAGGCAGAGGGCAGAGGGCAGAGGGCAGAGGGCAGAGGGCAGAGGGC